>OJKK01000284.1_pt1 | contig 19826 bp, 18 predicted proteins | sample 1596551 | NCBI WGS metagenome assembly OJKK01 (sample SAMEA4350131, study PRJEB24818) | metagenome | biome: human; feature: gut; material: faeces | place: Denmark | collected 2013-09 | reverse complement strand
TATTTAATCTGTCTAATCCTATTTTTACTCCATGCTCAACAAAACTTTCCCCCAAAACACCACTAGATAAGCTAACAATTCCTATTTTCTTTATCATTTATTTCCTCCCTATGTCTTTTCAAATCTTATTTGAGCAGCTTTCTTTTGAATATGCTGCAGCCATCACTTTCTCCAATAAATTCAAAATCATTTTTCATCGCAATTCGTTTGGTATTTTCTTGGTTCGGGGCACACTCAATAATCAAGTTTTTCCCTATATTTGAACTACGCTTTATAAAGGCTTTTGTTAATTCATTGGCATATCCTTTCCCCCAGTATCTCTTATTGAGTATCCAACCAAGTTCGAAGGAGTCTTTGTCATACTCATGAAATATTACATATCCGATAAACTTCTGACTAAAATCTTCTACCGCATAGATCAAAGGAGGGTCAATCAGTGCAACACTATTTAGAAAGTTCGCTGTTTTTTCCCATGAAAAAGGCGGCTCTATAAATTCCATGACATCTTCATCTGAAAGTAGATTATAGAGTTCCATTAGATCATTATTAGTAAATTTTCTTATCTTTAATCGCTCAGTAATCATGCAGTCCCTTCTTTCTTTTTTCCGTTGTTTTCTTACATTAATATGAGACATCAATGCTACCGTCTTAACATGGCCTGAGGCAATAACATTGATATCATGTGTCATTGGTAAGTTATTCAATGTTTGCATCTTTGCAAACTTGAATTTGCTGTACTCTATAGCATAATTACTCCACACCCATAACCAAGAAGTTCTTTATGTTCTTTTGCAACCCTTTGTAGAACTGTTGGTTTGCAATGTAAATTATGCTTGCCGTAATCAAATAACTTCTCTTTAGCCTGTTCCGAATCGTTGCACGCACCAATGATAGAAAAGTGTTTTGCAAACTGCTTGATATTCGAATCCGTTGGAAGTATGTTTAGCATCGGAGGATAAAGTAACCAAGAATAACAAAGAAAAGCTTTATACTCTGTAGATGAAAAGCAATCCTTGAAAAACGCCTTTGCTTGGTCAAGAGATTTCTCGACTAAGCTATCGCTAATATTCGCACCTTTTTGAATATGGCAATTTATCACAGGCGCTCCATTGGGCAATGTCCGTTTCTGTTCTTGTGAAAACACCATATAAGGCTCTCCAATGGTTTCCTCGTCCAAATAAATCATATTGAATGTTTGGTATTGCAATACTCCAACTTTGAAAATGTGCACATTCATAATGTGGCGGAACCAAATAACATCATCTTTAGAAATGCCAATTTTGCCATGCTGTTTATAGTACAAGTTTGCCCGCAGTGAGACATCTCTAAAAGTATCCAAAATAATTTCATCTGTTACACCAATGGCTTTATACTCGGCATACTTTTGCGTCAATAAATATATAACTACCACCAAGCGAGTTAGTGGCATTCGTCTGCATAGCGAAAAATCAAAATCGTTGCCACTGTAGGCGGTTGCTGCGATTTCTTCAACTTGCCGTCTACTTTTAATCATTTTTTGCTTTACTGCATCCTCAATGTTAGGTTGAAATTCTAATTGAGGAAGTAATGTTTCTAATATCATCCTGTGTCCTCCATAATTAGTTCTGGAGGATTGTTTACCATGCGTCCTCCACACACCAAAATTATAATTCTTCATAACGAACCACCCTTTCATAGGTGTATTTATTACAGCGCCATAGGCGATGAATATCAAAAATTCAGGTTGATTATCAGTTCGTCAACTTCCGATTTGTAACTCCGCTAAAAACATAATAACACACGCAGTCTTCAATGCCCTATAAGAAATACGGACTTTCCTGAGCTTTTACCTAGTCTCAAAAACGCTCATAAATACACTACTCTTGATATTTATTCGTTTTCAGTCTCCACTTTTTTTCATTAATGCTACCGTTTCTAAATGAGCACTCCTAGCGAACATATCAACTGCGGCTACTCTATCCACTTTATACACCCCACTCATCAAGGCCACATCTCTCGCCAAACTTGCGTGGTTACAGCTGATGTATACAATCTTTTCTATGCCGCTCGCATTTAGCATCTCTACTACTTTTTTGTCTAGGCCCTTTCTCGGTGGGTCGACGATGACTGCGTCGTATCTTTTTTCTTTCAAAACTCTATTTATCGCGTCTTCGGCCTTGGCGTGTATGAATTTTGCGTTTTTTATGCCATTGGCGGCTGCGTTTTCATCTGCGCTTTTAACTGAGGCTTCTACTACTTCGACTGCTGTGACTAATTTTGCTTCTTTGGCTACGCATAGGCTTATGGTGCCTATGCCTGAGTATAGCTCAAGTACGTCCATCTCTGCTGCGTCTCCTAGATACTCAAGTGCTTTTTTATACAAAACGTCCATTATCTCTAAGTTTACTTGCAAAAATGTTTGCGGATATATTTTAAAATCAAGTCCCAAGATATTTACGCTTAAAAAGTCATCGCCATATAGTTTAATGAATTTCTTTCCGTAAAGCACCTTATCTGACTTATCATTTATGTTTAGATAGATGGATTTGACTCTACTCATATCGATGGCTGCTTTTAATTTTTCTATATCGATAATAATTTCATCGTGCGATACAAATGTGATCATCAGCTCATCTTTTTCGTTATTTCTAAAGACTATGTCCTTGATATCGCCTTTCTTTGTCTTCCAATCGTAGCCTGTATAATTTTCTTTTACAAAGCGTCCAATGCCTTGGTAAACTTTTAGCGCTTCTTTATTCATGTAGAGCATCTCTTCTGAGTCGACTACTGTGTTTGTGCCTTCCTCGAAATATCCGATGGCTACTTCACCATGCGCCCCACGAGCGACTTTGACCTGTGTATTGTCCCTATAGTGCGTTAAAGTCTTTGCCATATATTCTTCTACGTCCACGTCAAGCCCAGCCATCTTCTTAAGATTCATCTTAAGGCCATTAACTTTCCACTCGAATTCTTTTTCATAAGAAAGACAAGTTAAAATCGCTTCATCACCAGCTCCGTCCACGCGAAACTCTGATGGGATGGCTATATCCAAGACATCTGCCTCGATAAAGCTCTTCTTCTTCACTTCGTTTGTGATTGTGACTGTATCGCCAAGCACGGCTCCTTTAATAAAATAGACCAGTCCCTCGGACTTTGCAACGCCCCTTAGCTGACTGGTCATATCTTCAATGTAAAACTCTTTCATTAGATTGAACTTCTTAAATTGATTGTGTTGTCTATGATGGAAAGGTCTATGACTTTGCAGTCGTCGATGACGCGCTCGTTGTAATCGGGTGTTTTCTCGATATTTAAAAATTTGTTAATGGTTCCGATCGCTTCTTCCAAGATGATTAGTCCGTCTTGGTCAAGTCCTGTGCCTTTTTCCAAAATAATTGTCTTAAATGGTGTTTCATTCGGCTTAACTGATCCTGATAGTGGATGTGTAAGCAATTTATATCCTTCGTGTATTAGGTCTCTCGCCTTAAGTAAAACGCCTGTATAATTATCGACCTTGTCTACGTAGATCATATCGAAGTCATCTTTGTATTTGTCTCTAACGTAGTCGTTGTTTGTAACTATGGTTCTCTTCATATTAATTCTCCTCATTTATTCGTAAATTTTCTGCCATTTCAGCAAGTTTCTTAAGTCTATGGTTTACGCCCGACTTGCCAAGCTCTGGCTCCATAAGCCTTCCAAGCTCTGCAAGTGAAGCGTCTCTGTTATTCAGTCTAAGTATTGCTAGCTCTTTTAAATCAGCTTGTAATGCGTCTAGGCCTATCATCTCGTCGATGTACTCTATATCGGCTACCTGCCTTGTCGATGCATCAACTGTCTTTTGTATATTGGCTGTTTCGCAATTGGTCCGTCTATTGGCATTGTTCCTGACGTCCTTAACTACTCTGATATTCTCAAAGCTAAGTACTGCTCTCATCGCGCCTATAACTGTGAGAAAATCTGAGATAGCCTCGGCTCCCTTTAGATAGGTGATGTAGTTCTCCTTACGTTTGACGTACTTCGCCCCAAGACCGTAGACGTTCATTAAGTCCTTGACCTCGTTTGCCTCGAACTCACTTTCGAAGAGCATTTCGAGGTGGTAGCCGCGCTCCGGATTGGTGATGGAGCCGACTGCCAAGAAAGTCGCTCTTAAGTAGCTCCTTCTCATATCGTCACTCTCTTTGACTGCCTTCGGAATCTTGTTTACGTCCAAAAAGCCTTCCATGCGCGTGTCCTTAAACATCTGCATAACTATATCCGTATCGTTTAGGACGATTGTGTAGATGTTCATCTTCTTGAGCTGCGTCATCTTTGAGATGTCTACGTCAAGGTCTGTATCGTATAAATTTCTGATTACTGTAAAAATTCGTCTCGCAAGCGCCGCCTTTTGCACTCTGAATGAAACGGCCACATTGCCTGATATGAAGCTAATGGATGAGACGTATCTCACGTAGGCCATAAGCTCAGCTAGGGATGTGTCTTCGTCCGTGATCATCAGCTTTGCCGCTTCGTCCTTAGCTTTTTGTGAAAAACTCATTTCCTCTCCTCATTCTTCTCTCTGTCGTACTCTTCTATGGCTTTTCTAATAATTTCTCTTTCTTGGCTGTATTTCATAAGGCTAATCGCTTCTTCTCTTTCGTAGAACTTCGCCGTCTTAAAGCCTTCCATGCTCTGAGGCTTAGTGTGCGTGTCCTTTGTTGACATCAAAAAGAAGTGTACCGTCTTGTCAATCCTTATGTTTCTCATCCTGTTAATGAAAGAGTAATCAATCTTGCCTAGGTATTTTTTAATCTCGCCAGTGATGCCGCTTTCTTCCTTTACCTCGCGAAGAGCAGCCTCCTCAATGCTTTCGCCGCGCTCGATTCTGCCCTTCGGTAATACATAGTCGCCGTTGTACTTCTTCAAAAGTAGTATTAAATTGTTATTGATAATTACGCCTCCTGAGCTAAGTACCCTCACCTAAATCACCTGAACAATCTTAAAAATTTCTCTTCCTCATCTGAAATATCGTCTTGACTGAGTAAATATTCCTTCTTGATAAGAATTTCCTCAAGTTTCAGCCTGCCCTTCTTTGTTAGAGCCACGCTGTAATCCGAGTCTTCCTTCTCTATATATCCCTTTTTTAATAGCGCTTCGTACGAAGCATTTAGTTTTTCCTCAACAAGCTTGTCAGTCTCGTCCACTCCTAAGTAGCTAGCGACCTTGTCTTCCTTCGTGTCGTAAAATTGATATACTAGGTAAATGTACTCGTCAAGGTCCTTTATGTCAAAAGTTTTACCGCTTTTTTCCTTTTCTTCGTATTTCTTCTTTATTCTAAATTTATTTCTAAATCTTTGGTTCTTCGTCATCAAAAAGCCGACGATGATAAAGGCTAGTAAAGCCACCGCTATAAGCCCCTTAAGCACTAGCTCAGAGATTCCCGGCTTGTCAATGCGTGTAATTTGCGTCCTCATCAGCTCGTCATTACGATAGTCATCGTAGTCCATGTCCTCATATGGCGCGTTCACAAACTCATTCTTCGGATACTTAATGCCTATAGATATGTCAATGGGCTCATCTATCTCGTAAAGACCAGTCTCGCCATCTTCAAAAGTAGCGTTAAGGCCCTTTGAAGTGAATAGTTCATATACCGGCTCGTCATAATAAACGCTTTCAAAGGCTATCTCGATTATATTGATGTGCGTGTTAAAAGCTCTATAAAGTCCAAACACAAAACCATCGGCCCTTTTAAAGGCTTTTGGAAGACCCTTGATCTTGTATGAAACTTCTTTGTCGCCGCCGTTAAAGTCAAAGATGTACTTCGCTCCTGAAAGAAAATTGTCCCTAAGGCTCTTGCCTTCTACATCGTAGACCTCAGCGCCGTCCGGCACATCGATTGCAAACTTAAAGCTAGTGCTTTCTGTATAAACCTTGACACGAACATACAATGCGTCCTCCTTAAGATTCATCTTGTAAATCATTTTGTTTTGGCTTCCCGCATGAACCTTAAATCCTGCCATGAACATAATTATGGCAGAAAAAATTATTAAGAATCTAAATTTCTTCAATTGACTCGCCTCCTCGTACTCCTCTTACATTTATACCCATTTACTCCATAAAAGCTAACAAATTTAGGTCCTTTTTTAAATTTAATTTATTAAAGTCATCAGGCTTCATTGTGACTAGGCACATGGCTGATGGCCCGCCCGATGCATTTAGATCAAAGTCGTGATTCACGATGCGTGCCCTAAGTCCAGCGTGCGCCTCAATCTCAGCTAGTTCATGCGCCGCGCCCTTTGAACCGATTGGAACGATGTCATGAATATAGTCTTGCTCCTTTAAATATATATAATCACTCATGCTCATGGCCTTGTCGCGATACTTGATTAGCTCCTCGCCCACTAGTGCCTTGCCGATGGCGTAGATGGCATCGCCTTTTTGCGCCTTGCGTATATCAAGGCCGCGTCCCAAAACTGTGACGCCTATCCCCGTCATCTTTGTCACGAAGTTTTCTTCAGTCGATCCAGTAAAGCCATCGCCCTCGTCAAGCCCCGCGTCCTTCATCGCCATTTTGATGCCGCGAATGATTTTCTCGCCATAGGGCTCTCTCTCATTACAAAGTGTGTCGACCAAGACCATTGGCACGCTTCTTACACATAAAAGCTCTGCTATAGGTACGAAAGCTGCATAATATGAAACCATTTCTATATCAGCAAAAACTTCGTCACATGGCTTCTCACCTATCCCTGCTGTGCTGTCACAAGCAAGAACTAAATTCATATCGTCTAAAATTATTAAATCTCTAAAACTTTTCATAGCGCCTCCATTTACATATTCTTAATATATATGGTATAATATATTATATCATAAGTAGAGAGTATTTAATACTTTAATCGCAAAGGAGGACAAAATGAATTTTAAAGATAAGTTAAGGAATTACGCGAAGGTCGTTATCGAGAGGGGCATAAACGTGCAAAAAGGCATGCCACTCGTGATAAATACATCAACTGAGGCGATGGACTTCGTTAGACTACTTACTGAACTTGCCTACGAAAGAGGCGCAAGCGAAGTAATTGTAAGGATTCGTGACGACGAATGTGACAGAATGAGTGCGATGATGATGAGTGAAGATGCGATCAAGCACGCACCCGAGTGGAAGCTTAATATGATGCTTGACTACGCAGAGAGAAAGGCGGGCTTCCTGTCTGTTGCTGCGCCAAATCCATCGCTAATGAAGGACGTTGATCCTGAAAGAATAAAACTAATGCGCAGCGTGAACGCAAATCTGATGAAACCATTCCAAAAGTACACTATGAACGACATAAACCCATGGTGCGTGATCTGCATACCATCAAAGACTTGGGCAGATAAAGTGCTTCCGGATGTGGCCGAAGAAAAGCGTGTAGAAGAGCTATGGGACTTAATATTTAAGATAGTTAGAGTCGACGGAGCTGACCCTGACAAGGCTTGGGACGAATTCGAAAACACTATACAAGAAAAAGCTAAGTACTTAAACGATATGCAATTTGAAAAACTTCATTATAAATCAAAATTAGGCACTGATTTGACTATAGAGATGCCAAAGAATCATCTATGGATAGGCGGCTCATCCATGAGCGAGACAGGCGTTCGCTTTACAGCCAATATCCCGACTGAAGAAATCTTCTCCGCGCCTAAGAGAGACGGGGTTAATGGTATTGTTTACGCGACAAAACCATTGTCACTATCAGGTAAGCTTGTCGAGAACTTCTCACTAAGATTTGAAAATGGTAAATGCGTTGAAGTAAAAGCTGAGAAAAATCAGAAATTACTAGAAGATTTAATCGCGACAGACGAAAACGCTTGTATGTTAGGCGAAGTGGCTCTTGTGCAAAATGACTCACCTATCTCCAATAGCAAGAGATTATTCTACTCAACACTTTTCGACGAGAACGCATCTTGCCACCTAGCTTTCGGAGCTGCTTACCCAACATGCGTCCAAGGCGGCGCTGCCATGAGCGAAGAAGAATTACTAGCAAATGGTATTAACGACAGCAAAATTCATGTCGATTTTATGATTGGTGATGAAACAACTGAGATAATTGGGTATAAAGATGTTAAAGAATACAAAATATTTAAGGAAGGCAACTGGGCCTTCTAAGGAGGGGTAATTATGAACGACAATTTTGTATATGAAGAGTTTGATCCGAAGAGAAAGGGCGGCAGAGCAAGCGGCGTGTCCGAAATATTTCAAGCGACAAACAGCTATATTAAAAATAATATCAAGGCGCTTCTTTGCTTCGCACTAGTCTACATCGTGCTTATAGGCGGATTTCTAGCGATAAACGTTGGATCAATAATGCAAATTTCATCAGACGTTTTGAAAGAAGGCTACAGATACAACGATGACTTTATGTCAGACGAGTTTAACAGATCAATTGATGAGCTTGACGAGGCTGAAAGTTTTGAAGACGTTATGAATGGTATAGGTAGTTTAAAAAGAAGCATAAGAGAAGATGATTTTAAGAGAGTTATGAGCTTTACAAGATCATCAGTACTTATGATGCTAAGCTTCATTGCTATGGGCATATTGATTCAGTTAATAGGCATCGCCTTCATTACACACGTCAACAAGTGGATTTTCAAGATGGATAGAGGCTTTAAAGACGTGTCAGAAGCAGTATTTATTAAGTTTATCAAGTCCATCGCCATAGCCATAGTATTTGGACTTATCACAGGAATGGCATATATGATTTTGCCAATATTTGCTGGTATAAGCGATTCTAACGAAACAGTTATGGCACTCGCAGTCATAATTATAACTTTACTAAGCATCTACATCGGCACAGCAGGAAGCTTTGCCCACTACCTAGTTACTACAAATAAGTACACAGGCATAGGCACTTGCATCAGCACAGGCTTTGGACTTACCAATAGATTCATATTCAACTGGATAGGCAAAATGCTAATAATATATATAGGCACATTAGTAGTAGGCGGTCTAGCAACCTTGATTATAGCCTTGATCGCAACAGGACTAAGATCACCTTGGGTCTTTGCACTAACAGCCATCCCTTGGATATGCGCTACGCTTTATTCAACAGTCTACTCACAAATGGCGATGTGCGACTACACAAACCAATACGAGTTTAGAACAGGAAATGTAGTCAGAGACTACGACTACTACGACATCTACGACGATGATGGATATGACTATACAGACAGACCAAAACGCTACCAAGACGATGAAGCAAGAAGCGTGGATGATTTTTATAATAACTTGGATAGATAAGATAATTTTTGAAACGATTTAAGCGCAGTAAGTGCTGCGCTTTTTTTGTGCGCGATCAGACTGAAAAATAAGGGGAAAATTCCCCTTATTTTTCATTTTACATATAATGGACGAAGTGGCTATACTATAAACATAGTTTTGCAAATACTGCTTCTTTATGTTATAATGACGATAAGATAAGACAAAATAATTAAAGGAGGAAGAAATGAGTAAATTTATAGCGGACAAAAGCTTTTTTGAATTATTTCCTGAGGCGAAGCTTGGGGTAATTCTTGTAAAGAACATGGAAAATTCTGATGAAAGCCCGATTGAAGTTAAAAAGATGCTGCTTGATGCGAACGACGAAGCGGAAAAATATCTTGTAGCCGGACAGCTCAGTGAAAATAAAGAGGTAGCTGTTTGGAGAGAGGCGTACAAGAAGTTCAAGACTAAGAAGGGCGCGAGATGCTCGATTGAAGCGCTTTTAAAGAGACTTTCTAAGGGCAACATCGTTGGCTCAATCAACACTTTGGTTGACATCTACAACGCTGCATCGCTTAAGTACGCGCTTCCATGCGGCGCTGAGGACTCGGACAAGTTTGTTGGCGATTTGAGGCTGACTATCACTGAGGGCGGCGACGAATTCCAAGCTATTGGCGAAGATCCATCTGAGACTTATCCAGGCGAACTTTGCTACAAGGACGATAAGGGCGCTATTTGCAGATGCTTTAACTGGCGTGACGGCATCAGAACGATGATTACAGAAGATACTAAGAACGCATTTATGATTATGGAGCTCGTTGATCCAGATAGGTACGACGCACTTGAAGGAGCTCTTGAGTTTTTAAAGGAAAATCTTACAAAGTACTTAAATGCGGATGTGACAGTGCATATACTGGATAAGGATAATCCAGAAGTAGAAATATAAATAATTTTGCGTTAGAATTGCGTCTAAGGCTCGCGCGCTTCGCTTCCTCCCTCAACGTACTTATTTGTACGATGTCGGTCGGTCGCTCGTTATGCTGCGCCTTATCCATCAATTCTATTCGCAAAATTTGTGTAGCGATTAATAAATTTATTTTTTATGAATTTTATTATAAAAAGCAAATTAATACACTTAAAAAAATAGAATGGGCATATGGTCTAAACCATATGCCCTTGTTTTTTGTATTTTGAGTTCCATCCGCTATTTAGCGTAAAATAACGTATATATCAACTATTTTCTTTAACTCTTCGTATCCCTTTGCGCCTTCTATAGTCTTTACTACCTTGCCTGTTTTGTCAATAATGATTGATGTTGGGTAAGTTTTGGCAATTTTGTCAAAGTGTTCTTTAGCCTCTGTAGATAGTGTGTAGTTGTCGTAGTCTACTTTTGCGTTCTTAAGTGCTTCGCTAGCCTTTGCAATAGCCGCTTTACGATCTGCTGCTTCTTTTTCACTTAAACCTTCTTTGTATGGAGCGATGTCCATAACAATTCCGATAACTCCTAGTCTGTCGTTACCAGCTTTGTCTTCATTGTCGTCATATTCTTCTTCAAGCTTAGCAATTGCAGTAAGTTCGTCAATTGATTCTTTTGAAGCTGTTGACCATAGATTTATTAAAGTATAGTTGTTTTCTTTGATGTCTTCTAAGATATTATCTTTGTCGCCATCAAATTCATATAGATCATAGATACTTAATTCGCTGTCTTTCTTGTCATCATCTTTTTTGTCGTCTTTGTCATCGTCATCATCTTTGCCATCATTTTTGTCGTCGTCTTTATCATCGTCTTTGTCATCATTGTCAAGATATGCTTCATCACTCTTTAGAATAACAGTTTTACTAGCTTCATCATATCCAACGTAGAAATTCGCAATCTTTGCTATATCACGAAGCTTTACGTAGTTTGATTCATTGATAAAAGCTGTGTCAATATCTTCGTCGTCGCCATTTAAAATTATTTCCTTTTCAGAAAGTATTGCCTTAGCACTCGCTTCCTTGATAGGTTTTAAGTCACTTTCAAGCTTTGTATATGGCTTTCCAGTCTCAACAACAATTAATTTTCTTTCAGCATTGTAATCAATGTTGAATTGTTTCTTTTTGCCACTCATAATCGCAGCAACGTCACGAAGCTTTAAGTAGTTGCTACCTGCTATATTGTAAGCAGCCACCTCAACAGCTTCCTTGTCAAGTGTAATCTTTTGGCTAGATTTAACAGCCTTCATCTCTTTTGCTCCATCTGCAAATGCAGTTGGAATGATAGTTATTAGCATAAGTATTGCTAATAGCATAGAAATTTTCTTCTTCATAATGTCCTCCTTAATTTTTTTTACAATTTATTTATACCCAATGGCATAAAAAATAAACACAAGGCGCGCCCTGTGCTTATTGAAATGCTTTGATCAAATTAATCCACGTACACCTGAAAGCCCTTCGCCAGTGGATTCGTCGAATAATCTATCGTAAATTTCTCAATATAATCCATATTCTTGTTCACGCAAACCCTAAAGCCATCTACCTCAATCACTATGTCATTATCATTTAACTTATCCAAAGTTACTCCATAAACGGCGCCCCTTCATGAGTAGTTGAGTAGCCTTATGCGCAGGGCCTTGTCCTCGTGTTCTTTAACGTTTAGCTCATTAAGTCTTTGAGCTGCTCTTTCTTTTATTTCAATCTTCATAATTATCACCAGTATATATATACCCAAGGTCCATAAAATTTATCTATACTTTCACTACAATAATCATAAATATGTCAATAGCTCTGCCATCATTATAAGTTTTATCTATATATACATATGGATAATCATAAATATATCAATATATCATCTGCCATATCTATAATTTTTATCTATACTTTCACTACAATAATCATAAATTTATCAATATCAGCGTATAAAAAATCTGCACACGTAAATGGGCAGATCTTGTAGAGAGTATTTTATTTTGCGTTCCAAAGCTCTTCAGCCTTTGGTTTCCAATGTTTTGCGTAATTTTCGCACTTGTCGCACAAGTGGTCAACGCTTTCTGGAGACTCAAGGTCTGTAGATTTGGCGCCAGTTTTCTTTACCATTTCCCTTAAAAGTTCAGGATTTTCAAGCATTGGGCACGGTCTAAGCATGTTGTCGTTGAATGGGTGTCCGTCGTGGTATGCCATAAACAGTGGTGATCTCAATGCTTCGAGTATAGTTTTTTCTCTGATATTCGAGTCGGAGTAGTGTATGAAAACGCACGGATCAAGGTCGCCGTTTGCGTTTATGTGTAAGTAGTTTTTGCCACCTGCGATGCATCCGCCAACAAATTCAGCGTCGTTTTGGAAGTCCATAGCGAACAGTGGTTTTCTAGCTCTTTGTTCTCTAATTCTTCTGTAAACAAGCTCTCTTTGTTCTGGGTTTGGCATAAGCTCAACGCTAGCGTCGTTGCCTACTGGCATGTAGTGGAAGTACCATACAAAGTAGGCTCCCATCTCAATCATCATGTCCCAATAAGCTTCGGATGTGATTGAGTCGTAGTTTTCACTAGTGTAGCAGCATGATATACCGTATAAAAGTTTCTTTTCGCGCAATAGCTTCATCGCCTTGACAGCCTTGTCGTAGACACCGTCTCCACGTCTTGAGTCAGTCGCCTCTTTAGAGCCCTCCAAGGATATGGACGGAACGAAGTTTTTCACGCGTAGCATCTCGTCTGCGAAGGCCTCATCTATTAGCGTGCCATTCGTAAAGGCCATAAATACGCAGTCATCGTGTTTTTCGCATAGACGAATCAAATCGTCCTTTCTAACAAGCGGTTCACCGCCAGTGTATATGTAGAAATAAACACCCATTTCCTTGCCTTGCTTGATTATATCGTCGATTTCGTCGTATGATAAATTCAATTTATTGCCATATTCCGCAGCCCAGCAACCTGTGCAATGCAGATTGCAAGCCGATGTTGGGTCTAAAAGTATAGTCCACGGTATATTGCAGTTGTACTTTTGTCTAAGCTCCTCTTGAATAGGACCGCCGACCAAGTTACCATTGATAAAGAAATTTACAATCAAAGTCTTGACAATTTCTGGGTCAACATCATTAAGTATGTGACGAACATATGGGTAGTATGGATCACTTGGGTCACTTATAGCCTTACGAATGGCCGCTCTTTGATTAGCAAAGCCGCCGTTTGAAAACTTATCTGCCCAGTCCATAGCCTCAAGTAAATTCGCCTCAGGGTCCTTGTATAGATGATTAAATGCCTTAGTTAAGCCAAATTTGGCTAATGTAGTAGAAACACTCATATATAATCCTCCTTTTTTACTATTCTACAATATAGCATATCACCAAGCCCATGGTCTTGTGAATATGCAATCTAGAAGAATTGTTCAAATTAGGACATATTTATTTATCTGTACCAAGGCCCCCATCAAAAGAGTCAATAAGCTCGTCAAAAATCACACCAAGCTTATCTATGCCATCGTCGATGTCGTCTTGCATGTCATTCCATAAGAATCTCATGAAAAACCCGCTTATCGTGTAAGTAATCATTTCGGAAGCAAGCTTCGCGCGAGCTGTGTCGCCGCCCGTGATTCGCGCGTACTCCTCCATATACATAGAGACTGTAGAAGAGATCCTCTCAAATACATAAAAGCAGATTTGGTCACGCGATAGAGAGTTGTAAACGTTGTAAATCCTCTTCTTGTGCAGGGTGCATGAATAAAGTATCGCCTTGGCAACATCCTGCCACGACTGAGCCGAAGTCGACTCGATGTGGCCCTCTAGCCACTGAGCAAGTGCCTCGTCCAATAGTTCGTAGATGTCTTGGTAGTGGTAGTAAAAAGTATTTCTGCCAATTTGGCACTCCTTAATCAGAGCCGTCACCGTAATCTTGTCGAACGGCATGCGGTCAAGCATCTCATTAAACGTGTCAATAATGAGCTTTTGCGTGTAGTTTGCCATATAAACACCCCTTTAAGTATATCTACCCATTTACATAAAATTATATCAATGGAGATGCATACATACTACTAAAGTATGATTTTAAAAAAAGTACTTGACATAATCGATTTACCGTGCTATAATGTAATCAAGATAGAAGAAAGATAATTCTATCTAAGAAAATTAGCTCCATCCCTTGACTTAATATAGATACGAAGCTAAATATTTTAGCAAGGAATGAATGACTTAAGTTTTACTATTTGAGAGCGAAATGTGGATCAAAGGTAAATAAAGTCAAAATTAGATGAACCTTAAGTGGCAATAGCTGCTGAAGTGCTTGTTTAATCATATTCTCTTAATTCTTATATAAGAAGAATAAGATATTTATTAGTGGAGGTAATTTAGAAATAAAATTTAATATTTATGACGATGGTAGATGACATGTGTAAAAAAGTCACGACTATGAAAAGACATTCATTTATCTCTGTAAAAGGAGAATTATTTATCTTTTCAAGGTGAAAATTAAACAATGAAGGGCATATGGATGAATCTACAAAGGAAGATCGCTAAGAAAGGATGTATAAGATGTTCTTTTGAAGCACACGAACGAAAGGAAGTTGTTAAAGCGATGATTGAACCTAAAGAGAATCGTCAAGGGATGGTAAGCTAATATTTTTAAATATTAGCTTTTTTCGCGAAGCACAAGGTTCTCGACCATAAATGGTCGAGAACCTTGTGCTTCGCGTTCAAACGCCAATCTCCGTATAGCGCAAAGGTTCACGTCCATCTATGTACGGGGTTCTTCAATCTGTTTGTTCTGGCTCCTTTGCTCTGCGAACTCTGCTTGCGACGACAGATAAGCTCAAATGCTAAAGAGATTTTATAAGTTTTTATTTAAAAATATATTAATCTAGACATAAACAAGGACAGAGATGATATCTACCCTCTTTATTTAAATAATACGGAGGGTTTTTTTACTCTATATAGATAAAAAAAGTGGACAGCTTATCCACTTTATATCATCAATCTTTTAAAAATTTACACACGCTATCAAGCGCTCTAAGGTCCATAAGCATACCAGGGTGTGTTCCCTTAAACACTTTAAACTTCTCTCTAAGCTCTTTTGGCATCTCATCAAGCTTGTAGCCCATACACGCTGAATACAGTGGCACTAGTCCGTCGCCCTCTTTTGTTACTAGCTCCCTTGTAATTATCTTGTCGTTCTCATCTTTTATATAGCAGCCAGAAACTTGTGTTTGAGTGCCATCTGCCACTATAAACATTGATTTTGGCCTATTAAGTAAGCTTACGCTATGTGAAAAGCTTTTGTACTTTCTATAGTTTTTAGCTTTCCTTAAAAATTCTTCATATCGCGTAAATCCAAGATAGTTTTTTATCTCTTTTTGAACTTTGCTCGGCTTAATATCTTCTGCTGCGTTCAAGTCGTGCAGCTGCGTGATAAGGTCTTCGTAGTTTTTGTACTTCTTCGATACGACTTTTTCAAAAGTCTTCTTATCCTTCACCCATTGATATGGATACGCTTTAAGCATCTTCGTTGTTGGATACAGCTCAACAAGGCCATCATAAGCATAAATAACGTACTTTTCTATACCAAATAGCTTCTCCAAGACAATATCCTTATAATTGCCAAATATACCGCCGCTGCTCATTTGATTATAGGCGTGCGGCGCTCCCTCGTAAGGCGTACAAAGCGAAACGTACTTATCAACTCTTTTATCGTGCTCACGAAGGTAATGGGCGCTAACTATGCCTCCCATGCTATGTGCAACGATGTCGACCTTTACTCTTCCCCCATAATTTATACTCTTGATAAAACTGTCAAGCTTTTTACAAGTGAGTGTATTTGTCTTTCTCCAATCGTATGAGAACTGGTAGATGGGTCTATCCGGAAACTTTAGAAGCAAGGCGTTTAAAAGCACTGCATTTGTCGAAGCTGGTCCTGTGTGCCTATCAAAGATCCTAGAGTTTCTAAGGTCGCCCTCTTGAAGACCGTATAGCTCGTTGTTTATGTTTAGCTCTTGATTAAGCTCTCCTACATCATTAACAAGTGGTATCCAAATCCTCTTAGCAAAGCCCTCTTTGTCCTTAGATATCATCCCAGTGCTTCTCTCAAAATCATCCACATACTTTTCATCGATACTAAATAGCTCGCTGCCGGTAATGCCGGGAATGAAGATGATAGGCCTTTTATAGCCCTCATCCTTTGTCCTTTTCTTTTGCGAACTAGCTTGCTCTGTCTCGCCTACTTTATCTAATAAATTTTTTATAAGCGTCATTATATACATCTCCTAATTAAGTATACACTGATTATATCATAGCTTATATCAGCTTTCAATAAAAATAGGATAGAGATTTTATTTTCTCTATCCTTTTCTTTGTATTAATTAAGATTTATGATCTACAAATATTCTATATCAAATTTGCACATCAAAAAGTGTTAAGTCCATGCACCAAGAGAACAAGTGTTAGCGATGTTCGATTGGCTATGCATGCCTTATGCCAGAGTTTACAAAGAGACGGAACGAAGTGAACGTCGATTTGATTAAACTTACGGCTTTTCCTTCGCTTGCTCGTCTACGAAAACTGATAATTTCTAAACTCGTTCTCCTGCGTGAGATTATCTAATATTTATTTTTCTTTAAATTAATTTTAACTTTACCTTATCTCTATTTGTTAAATACTCTTCCACATCAAACAAGTTTTTCTTATAATGATTTTCCAATAACTTGTAATTCTTATGCTTTGTAATATCAAATTTATCAGACAAGAAATGTATTACTACTCTTAGATAAAAATATACAAATTTTAATAATCTCCGTCTAAGTAATCCTCAAGTTGATATTCTTTCCCATCAACTTCTATAAACCATGTGCTATAAGCATCTATATTTAAAGGATTATCATCAACAACATAAGTTTTATAATACTCTGTATATATACTATACACGAGATTCTTTCTTGTGTCATTCTTATCTATTTTCCCATTATAAAAAGATATATATACAGTAGATACTTTTGTATCTTTTTCCCAATATTTGCTTGCAATTTCATCCATGTGATTGGTATTTATGAATGGTTTTAATTTATCTATTACTTTTTTTACATCATTAATTTTAAAATTTTCAGATGTAACAAAATTAATATATAAGGATGGTCTTAAAAATTTTATTTGAATCTCACATATTTTTTTATTTGATGACAACTCTTCTTTAAATAAATGAAACTCTTCACTTTTAACATTTTTTTCTTTAGAACAAGAAGTTATAAATATCAACCCTATCATTAAAGTCACTATTATTAAATTTTTCCTGTTTTTATTTTTCATTTAACCTAACTCCATCTTTTTTTGTAAATATTTCTCTACATCAAATACATTTCTCTTATACTCCTCAATCGAGCTCCTAATCGATGCCGCCACTATCAGCGCTATATAATTTGCGATCTTCTCGTGGTCAACGTGCTTTCTCGAGTAAAAGTAGTCGATAATCATGTTGGCGATGGCGCCAGCATACATCTTGCACAGAAAGTCCTTGAAGTCTGGGTCCAGGGCTATATCCATGTCATCTTCTGTCGTTTCAATCACTTTTAGTACTACCTCGTAGAAATCGTCGTAGAAGAAGTCCTTGAGCCCCTCTCTGCCGATCGAGTCGTAGGCGCAATTAAGTATGTCCTGATTGCTCTCTATGTAGTCCATGACGAAGAGTATCGCCTCTTTGTGGTCCTTCTTTACGTCGAAGTTCTTCACGACGTGAACCGCCTCCTCCTCGAGCATCCACTTGAAGAGCTCTTCGATGCCGATGAAGTGATAGTAGAAGGTCTTTCTGTTGACGTCGCAGTCCTTAACTATATCTGAGATTGTGATTTTGCTTAGGCTTTTCTTTTTCATTTGCTTTTTTAATGACTCTGCCAATTTTTTCTTGGTCATAGTCGAAATTTCTTCGTTTTTCATTGTATCACCACTTATATTATACCCGATTTATAATAATAGCTGCGCTTTTAATACATATTTGTCCATCAAATATAATAATTTTGTCCCATTTCACACAAGAACATGTAAATTGACCAGTTTAACTTAGCTCATATCTGGCTATAATATGTACTAGATTAAAGAAAGGGGATAATTTTGTGAAAAAGATTTTTGCAAAGCTTATTGAAAAGCCTAGACTAATAGTATCGATCTTTGTGATTTTGCTAGTCTTTTCAATAGTTTCGTACCCGAAGATTCGGGTTAACTACAAGATTAATGACTACTTGCCAGAAAAGAGCGACTCGTCTGTCGCCATTGACAAGATGAAGGAAGAGTTTGACGAGGACATCTTTAACGTGCGCGTCATGCTTCCAAAGAAGGATGTCAGCGAGGTTTTGGATACTATCAGCGCCATCAAAATGGTGGATGGTGTCAAGACTGTCAGCTGGTTAAATGATTTCGAAGATGTGATGAAGCCCATGGACTTCATGGATCAAAAGCATCTAGATAGTTACTACAAAGACGGCTCTGCGCTTATAAACATTGCCGTGGATGAAGACAAGGCGATTGAATCGACTGAGGCAATCAGAGAGATTATAGGTGACGAGGCAGCCATGACTGGCTCTGCCGTGAACACTGCCATCGCTACGACTAACTCGGTTAATGAGATCATCATCGTAACTATCATCGGTGTGCTATTTACAATACTTATACTGATTTTAACGACTGATGCGTGGATCGAGCCCGTCATCATCATGCTTTCACTAGCGACTGCCATACTTATAAATGCGGGCACGAACATCATCTTCGGAGAGATTTCATTCGTGACAAACGCCGCTGGTAACATACTTCTGCTCGCCGTGTCCATGGACTATACTGTCTTTGTGATGCATAGGTTTAAAGAGGAAAAGCTTAAGACGAATGACAAGAAGGTGGCAATGATTGAGGCGCTTGATGTATCGTTCTCGTCGATACTTTCGTCGGCTCTGACTACCATCATCGGTTTCTTGGCCCTTGTCTTTATGCAATTTAAGATAGGTCCAGACCTTGGTCTAGCGCTTGCAAAGGGCGTATTCATCTCGCTTCTGACTGTATTTACGCTTGCGCCCATCATCATTTTGCACTTTGATAAGTACATCGACAAGACTAGCCACAAACGCTTCATTCCAAGCTTTGACGGCTTCGCGCGCCACGTTTTTAAACACAAGAGCGTCTACACCCTTGTCTTCTTGCTACTTATAGTGCCAAGCTTCTTAGCGGCTAGCAAAAACTCATACTACTTCGGCACTTCACACATCTTTGGCCCAGATACTAAGCTCGGTCAAGATACCATCGCCATCGAGGAAAAGTTCGGCGCTGAAGATAACTACGCGATCTTGGTGCCTCTTGGAAACTTAGAAAAGGAAAGGCGTCTTTCTGACGATTTGAGGTCCATGAGCAAGGTTAAGAGCGTTATCTCTTATGTGGACATGGTTGGAGAGACGATACCGACTAGCTTTTTGGACGAGAGCGACCTAAAGAAGCTAAACTCTGATAATTATACTAGGATGATAGTTTCAGTCGACGCGGACTTCGAAGGCGAAGACACTTACAAGCTCATCGACGATATCAAGGCCGCGATAAGTAAGTACTACGGCGAATACTACCTACTTGGCGAAGGCGTATCGACTTATGACCTTAAGAACACTGTAACAGCGGACATGACTACCGTTAATATCATAGCCATCGCCGCCGTATTTATAGTTT
>OJKK01000283.1_pt1 | contig 19871 bp, 14 predicted proteins | sample 1596551 | NCBI WGS metagenome assembly OJKK01 (sample SAMEA4350131, study PRJEB24818) | metagenome | biome: human; feature: gut; material: faeces | place: Denmark | collected 2013-09 | reverse complement strand
ATCATAATGCTTAAAGACAAAGTTAAATCCACTTTTGATAGGGGCGATCTTATTGGTATCCCCAAAGACCAGACTCATTTGCTTTTCGCCGTTATACATCCAATCTTCTTCACCTTCTAAAGTGACATCTTCATCAATCCAAGGTACGCGGCACATCACCAAAGCACGGTCATTATCAGCTCCTTCCAGGCATACATAATCTGGAAATTTTGTTTTGTCGTATCCGAATGTCGGTTTGTCTCCCTTACCTGGTCCAAAAGTCATAAAAGATTTAAATTGTGGTTCGGAATTCTCATCTTCTTGTACAAAGAACAAAAACGGTTTTTGAAGTACAGCTACACGACAATTTTCAAAACCTTCTGTATTAGTAATGGAATTACCTCCACATACAGCTTTAAATAAATCATTAAATAGAGCTGTAGAACCTATTTTATGACTTTGTGCTGAACTTGCAAAATTTACTTTCCCTACCAATTTGAGTGCTCCGGGTACATCGTTGGTTAACTGATAACATTTACCACGATTTACTCCATTCTCATCAACCCAATATCCATCTTCATTGAAGCCCCATTGTCCATTCCACCAAAAATACAACATAGACGATGTTCCTTGTCCTTTCTCATTCATGTCATATAGCGTACCACTATTCTCTGGTTTTCCAGGAATATGGATAATTAAGGTACCATTAAATTTATCCTTTTTGGTATTTCCATAAGTGGCATATTTCCCTTTCCAAAGGATAACGTTGTATTTTTCATAAACAAGATCGTAGCTGATAGTATTACCATTAAGAATACTATTAGAATCGCGAAATGCTATTTTTTCTTCACTATTATCTAAGGATGCCATATAGTTTTGGCACACATCATTAGCTGTGAGTGCTTTCTTATACACCTTAATACTGTAAATGTCAATGTCGGCACCAGAACTACCAATACGGATACCTTGTGATGTTTGCTTTCCGTCTACATATTGTACGAAAGTATCGTCTGTCGCATAATTGATTTCACGGTTAATAATCCCGTTTATGAAAATACGGCAATAGTTTTGTCCAGTGCTGGACAAATTGTATAGTAGGTTGACTGCGATTTTAGTGCGTACCCCTTCGTTGTAGCCAACGTCTTGATTTTTACGGGTTACTTTGGATTGGGTCATAAAACAGGCATCAATAGGTTTCATTTCCCAACCTAGCGGATTATTATCTTTTGTGTAAGAACACATGCGTAACACCGGTTCGTCTTCGTTGGTTACATTGCGAATAGCATAGTCTATTTCAAATGTAAGAGAACCTGTTTTTTGAGCTTGAATAAAGTCAGAGAACGTCTCATAATCAATTGCTATGTTTCTTCCACTAGGAACACGCAAACATTTGATCCCATTATCGTCTTCAACCCAACCATCACTAATAAAACCAAAATTTTCAAAGGTCGCGGGAACATTCTCGCCTGAAACTGTATTAATAATAGTATCTGGGTGGGTTTCTGTATTGCTACGTAGTTTTGGATTGATAATTAAATCGGCACCATCAGTCGGGGCAAAATTTTGGGAGTTATCTACATTAAAACTAATACGATCACGCAAGTATTTTCCCCCAGTGCTAAATAACATATAAGCACTGAAATTCGTTTCTTTACTTTCGATTTCTATCATGTTACCAAATGTGTAAACCACACCATTTTGGGCTTGCTGTTCAGTGTAAGACAGATAATTCTCAACCTCTTGAATGTCTGTTAATTTAAAAGTAACAGGTAATACATCTGAACCTGGGTTATATATTGCCCATTGGAAAAATTGAACGGATGTCCAGTTTACAAGAGACTTGACTATCTGGTTCAACATAATATATGGAGTCTTATTATCAGGGTCTGAAACTACCATTACCTGTGAAACAATGTGTTCGCTTTCCACATCTGTGCCGTCTACAGATAACCAAGCTTCAATTTCATGTATTCCATGAGACATAACTTTAACAGAATCCCCTTCAGTGTCGGTTACATCAAACTGATTTGGGGTTTCCGTGTACTCAACTTTGCCAACAGCGTATTGGACAGAACGCACACCACCTTCACCACTAATTTTTAAATTTAATGTTTTAGCTACGGCACCAGTATATGTATATAATAAAGACATAGTGGCACCAGTAATAGGTTGCTGCCATTCGTTTCGGAACGTAAGTTTCAATTCTGTTTTTGTAACACTTTGGAACACTACATAAGTTGTGGTACTTTGTGTTTGGTCTCCAGTTACAATGATACGTAATTGACAGGTTCCACTGTTAAGTAATCCACTAATATCTACATCCGTATAAGTGTCGCTTTCGGCTTCTACACTCTTGATTGCCATTGTACCAATTGTACGCCAAGAATCGGAAGCGGAAGAACGTCTTTGGATAGTCATCGTACCATCTTCATAGGTATTTGCATATTTCCCAGTAACAGGATTGTATGTTTGAGAAGTAAAACGCATTTTTAGAACTATACTACCATCAATGCTTACATAATTTGTTTGATTACTGGCCGTAGTTAATTCTACAATATTCATTACACCCTGTTCGTCACTAATAGGGATAGTAACATCAAGCAATTTTAATGCTTGATTCTCATCAGGGTCAGCAATCCATTCATTGTATGTGTTTTTATTAGCAAATGCTCGAATATGATAAAAACCGTCCGGATCTTTTGTCATAGGAGGAATGTGACCAATCTTATTATTCTCATGGTCCTGCAAATAGCTCTTTATAAACTTTTGCACAGCCTCTCCAGAGTAGGGGAGAAGATTCGTTTCATCAGGTGCTGCGGGGGTGGTATTGTTTTTATTGCCACCCCAGTCCTCTGTAAATTTACCAGCAGGAATTTCGTCAGTTCTGAATTTCTTAGCCATAATTAATTATTTTTTGTAAATCGTAATTTGAAAATTTGTTAGCTTTTCCAGCCTTCATCATTTTTCCAAGGAGATGAGTTAATCCAGAAACCAGATCCAAAGCAGGAGCGTATAGATTGCCAAACTAATTTTGCCCCTATGTAAACTGCGGTAACTATTTTGTTACCAACTCTTATTTGACTGACATCTTTGCCATTTATCTGTATCATTCTTCAAGTATGAAATAAACGGTATTTTCTTCTTTGGATTCAATTTGTTCAAATGCCTCTTCATTCTCAACTACATCAAATGAAAGATTGCCTACTTGTTTTTTGAAGGAAAAGGTGTCATTTGAGTTATTGTTTACGGCATTTATCAATTGATTAAATTCGTGAGCTGTTAAACGTCCACGGTTATTAGTTCCATTGTTTTCTTGCTTATTATTAAAATCAAGCAGGTTAGGGGATTGCTCTTGTTCTGCCGCCATACTTAAAATATTAAAGGGAATTCATACGGGAACATGTTACCGTTTAGAAGTTCACACATAAAACAGTCTTGTCCTGATATTCCATAATTTAATGTGATACTTGGTTTTGATCTATCAATTTCTTGTTGTACTATATTGCCTTCATTATCTCTTTGTTCTTTCCACCAATCAATCACTTCATTTTCCATATCGGGAAGATGATACCTAGTCCACTTGAATATGTAGTTTTTAGCTACATAATCCGGATCAACTAGTTTACCTTGATAATAGACGTTAGCGGTTAAAACAGTTTGACAACTATTGTTTTTATATGATACTCCTTGACTGGAAGTAATTTCAAGTGAATAGCCCACTATATATTGTTTCCGTATTGTGAATGTAGCGGAATACTCTTCATCACTAAATTTCACGATACAACGAACTGTTAACGAGTTACCATTATCCCAATAAGGTTCAAAAGGCCATATTGTTAATGTCTTTCCATTTTCTCCTTCAAACGGTATATAATCATATCCTTGTAAATAATACCATTGTCGTTGACTGGAAGTAGACTGTAGGTTCTCTTCTTCCAGCGTTAAGGTAATGTCTGCCGGATTAGTAACAGGGTCGGCTCCTGTTAAGTCTCCTAAAAGAGTAAAGGTATCAGTTCCAACAATACGAATAGACTTACTGACTAATTCGTCTTTTACAGACTGGTCAAGGTTATCCCAAGTCATTGTCACATTTTTGCCAAATGTTACATCGCCATTTTTATTCCATTTAATATTTTTATTGGCAAAATGACCAGAACCATCTGTTTTGATTAATACAGAATTACTACGAGTACCAATACTGCCTTCTCCGTCAAAATTTAATTGAAGCAATGGGTTCTGGATGGTCCCACCAATGCCACCACGATTAAACCAAGCTCCATAATCCTCTGTGTAATTAAGTATAGTGTCAGTAGGTTGGTATTGTGTGACTAGTTCTCCTGCCTCTAATTGTGGTGAAGAAAAATAAAATATTGATTCTCCTGCATTATCAGAGGTATCAAAAGTTGGGACAATGGATAGAACCAATGCTTCTTCTGCCTGTTTCGGAGCTTGTAATTCAAATGTTACCTTTTTACGAGACCATATATTCGTGTCAGCAATAGGTATTTGAACGGTTCCTATTGCTTTATCATTTTGTAAAATAGATAATTGACATGCTTGCCCTGCATATATCCAAAAAGAGAATGTATATTTTTTCCCGATATGTTGCGCGAACCACTCTTCAGATTGGGCTATCATGCTTATGATTTTAGAGGCACTATATACATTGCCGATTCCAGTAGGGTTTTCTATTTGAGTGTCAATAGTAATTGCAGATGTAAAATTAACATCTAAAGAATTAACGAATACATTCCTATGAATTTTTCCGGCATAAAAAGTTGCAGCAAAACCATTCTCATCACCAGCAGTTAATGTTCCAGAAATATGAGCAGATTTTGAAGCAAAAAGTTTCTGTAAGTAACCTCCATATCCTTCTAATTGACCAAATACCGGATCTGTTATTCCATTCAATTTGCCAACACGTATTTTACTGGCATCGCCAAAGTTAGCAACACTAGACAGTAAGATGATATTGAAATCCGACACCCAAACTTCATCTGAAGGAGACATCTCACTTAAATCCAGTTTTACTGTTCGCAAATAACGTCCAGAATAATCGACAGTTATTGTGTGCAACTTATATTGCCAATCTGTTGTAATAGAAGTGGTTTCTTCTCCATCTGTTCTTGTTCCATCTTGGTATTCTAATGAAACTTTACAATTGACAGCTTTATTGGCTTTGATCTTATATGAAATAAGAACGCGGTTGGGGTTTTGAACATATTTGTAGAAATCTTGTTGTAGACCAATGAAACCGTAATATATAGCGTCATTTCTTTTAAAATGACAAATGCGATTATTGTCCGCTTCTGATAGTATGTAATCAGTGGTTACTGCTTCTGTTCCTCGTACTATATATTGTGATTCGGAATCTTCATAATCAGGAGTTGCAATATTTGAAGGCCAACATAAACTCTCATTACGTCCAATACCGTCAATCACATCCATATATGGGGCATTATCGTCAGACCCAGTTAAATATATGGCTCCAGATCTATTTATATCAAACAGATTGGTAATTCTGGCAAAGTCTAAGATTTCTTCTGTTTTAGGCACATCGCCTTCTAACAGTGCTCCAATGAAATACTGTTTTTCGACAATATCATTTGTATTAGAATCTACAGTCTTATCTATTCCATAATCCAATACACACATTAACGAATAAATAAGATTCTTTCCATCAAAATATTGTCTTCTAACTATATCCCCAGTCCGTAATCCTTGTGTCTTTTTAGAATCGGACTGGAGAGAAATTTTATATTTCTTGTATTTATATACAGACATTATGATATTTCTTCTACTAAGTCTCCGGAACAGGCATCGCTGACCCACCAAGACCCGTTAGTCACTGATTGTTTCTGCACTTCCAATTCGTATATTCTCATTTTTTTACGAATTGTCAGATCATCAAATGTTGCACTGATGTTGCCGGTCAATTTGTTTTGAATGATACCCCAGCCATTTCCGGCAAAACCACTGGAAAAAGTGACAGAACCTATGTCGTTGACAAAATAGGCATTACCATAGTGCTTAACTCCATTATCTAAAGCCAACCAATAGATTGAATCATCAAAGAATAGCTCGTTGGGGAGGAGGCGGGTTTTAGAATCTGCTATTCCAATTGATTTTTTCCCTTCAATCGGTTTGTCAAAAACAAAAAAATCAGCATCTGTAGAAAACATTAAGCTGGATGATTTTCGATTTAATGGGGCATATAAACTTAACGATTCTACATAGCCAAATGATGATTTTATTATTTCAGAGATTTGTACTGTATCGTCATCAGCTACTTTATTATATTTAAATGGAGCTTCAACAAATACGCTATCACCATCACTGTAAAATCCTGGTCCATCTTCTGATTTTAATCTAATATAACGTCTGAATATAACACCAGAATCTTCAGACGATTTTTTATATGTTTCAATCAATATATTCCCTAAATTGTGCCCTGCCTTAAATGATTCTGGAAAATATGCAGAACCAAATTTTGAAATCATTTCATATTCACCATCATCATCATAAATACTGGTTTGCAGGTTAATTTGTTTGGTATTATCGTCTCCCCAATTTAATATTTTGTTAGATGCAGAAAATGAGATAACATTGTTATTCTTGACATGAATAATGTAATTATCATCAAATTTTATGCCTCCTGTTACAATATTTAAATCCCCTGTTAATTGAGCTAACCGTTTGGCCGAAATAGCCAATACACTTGTATTATCAAATCCCAAATCTACACCATACAAAGCGGTAATGCCGGATTGGAATGTGCTTGTACCTTTTACAGACAAGTTTCCGGCAACCGTTCCATCTTTCATGGTCCAGCTTACATCTTCTTTATTTGAATTCCCAGAATGATAAAACTCGTTTCCTTGATAGCTAATGCCATCCTTGGATATTTCTAAATCTCCAAGTCTAATATATCCACTACAAATAACATCGCCGTTTAATGCGATTATATCATTATCATAACTTATAACATTACAACCGTTAATGTATAATCCATGTGTGGGGAGATGCAATTCACCGTTAATAGAAACTATATTTTTTCGCTCTTGTGGATTACTTTCGGACGTTTGGTAAACATCCAATATTTTTATTCCATTGTCTCCGGCTGTAAAACCATACAATGCCTTTAATAAACCGGCCATAGAGTCACCATTTATGGAAACAAACCCACCGGTGCCACTTCCGCCGCCTTCTTCACTGCTTAAACTACTTATAATAGTATTTGCTAATAGATATGCAGAGTTCTTTCTGGTTATATTTTCATATTCATGTATTTCAAGATTGATTTTTTCTTCATTCACGACATAACCATCCACATAATCCGAACCTGTAAAATCTGGAAGTGTTTCGTGTGAAGCTTGTTCCATCCCTGTTAAGAGCCGGTTGTACATTGTTTCCAATGCACTACCTTTCTTAATTTGTGATATACCTTCATTTAACTTTGCCATTATTCTGCCACTTTTACGGTTTTTGATAAAAATCCTGATATAGATGCTTTATAGGAGTTAACTTTTGCTTGAAGGGATACAAACTTTGCCAAATTAGCTGGAGGTTGAGGTCCCATCATAGTTGGGGTCATCATTTGAGATAATGCTCCTAGCCAGTCAACCAATAAAGTTGCTAATTGATTTCCAAGTACTGCTGGTTCATTGGCACTACCGCTACCCAAATACACTCCATCTTCTTTGATTATAATTTCTTTTGCATTATATTTTGCCAAAATTTGTTGGGCATCAAGAAGTATTTGACTTTTATCATGTTGGGATAAAATATCATCAGCGGTTATTTTGAATATACTTTTATCACTTTCTCCTTCTCCTTTAGCAACTTCCGACAATATCGAAACAGGGGTATAAGTCGTGTGAGCATGAACACCTGTCTTTTCCAATTCATCTACATCTGGAGTATCCTCTGAATCTTCCCATTCTTTTGTTTCTGTTGCTCCAATAATTACTTTGTTATGCGCGTCTACTTGTATTGTGTCTGCATGAGAGTATTGAATAACATATTCGCGTAATGTTTCAGGGTCTGTTGTTATTACGACATCCGAATAAAGATAGGGGATAACCACTAAACCATTTTCATTATTTTGAATAGCTGAAAGATATACGCCTTCATGTAAACCAACTGGAAGCCCGTCATCAATAGCCTGTTTGTCTGTAAGTGTATGAGTATATTCTTGTACATCAACAGTTCCGCACAGTTCTCCATCTGTATGTATTTTAACAACAAAACCTGATATTTTGGCTGTGTTTTTTATAACGTTGTTTCGCGGGTTTACCAATTTATGAAATGCAATTTGTCGTATAGCATCATAAATAGCACTGTTTGCGCTTAAATCGCTTGTAATTTTATCTGCCATAGTTTTATTCTTTTTCTGGTTTGGCAATACAGTAGGGGAGTTTTAAAGTCTGCCTAAAACCGTTAACACCAAATTTTGTGTTGATTTCTTCAATAAGATACCAACCTTGTTTTTCAGGTTCGCGTTTATCAAGTAAAACGACTTTCATTCCAGATTCCAAATGCCTCATGCCTAAATTAGTTCTGTGTAAATCTCCGAAGATAGTAATACTACCTTCAACGCCATTTCTATTATATCCTTCAAAAAAGGCTTCGGCTTCTTTTATTAATTCGTCCTCGCTAATGCCAATTTTTGATGATACATAAGGGATAACGTTGTACGCACTTAGGTTTACTCTATCCTTAGTCTTTGATTTGGGGATAGCTCCAAGTTTTAGGGATTTCTTGCTAAGTTTTGTTTCATTCAGAATTTGGAATTTCTTATGTTCTGTATCATTTTGTCCAGTCCATTCTGGATTTAAACGAACTGTTACATTATACTTGATTTGTTTGTTACCCTCAAACTTGAATCCTTCAGCGGAGACCGCTAAATATCGCGGATCACAATTCATTAAAGTTAAATTGTCTTGGGCTACATGATAATCAAATTGTATTTGAGGAGTATCAGAACTTCCATCTGTATTTAAAATAGAACTGGCAACATTTCCTGATAAATAAGTATGCCCTACCATAACATAAGGAGTTCCATCCGTATCTTTTCTAATAAAACTATATAGCCCGTATTTATTCCATTCTGTTAATACATCCGCAACTGTCAAATCTTCTGTTAACTGAATCTTGCCAATATTAATGTCCCTTTCTGCTGTTTTGGGATGCAATTTTAACCCTGTTCCTTTTAATAAATCGTATTTTCCTCCCTCTTTCAACAAATCGTTTACTGTAACAGTCATTGGACCTAATTTAACGACATTTTTTCGTTTTAGCCCACTTGCCAGATTCTCACATTTGATTTCAATAGGTGTGCTTACACTGCATTTTACGATATAACCGTCAAAATCGGGAACGTTCTTGACAAATGCCTCTTTCTCCATTGCCTGAAGTCTCTCGGTCGCATTTTTGAAGACCTTTCCTCTATCTTTATAATAGCCTAAATATATCCGGATACGTTGTCCTACCTTAAAATCAGTCGGCTGGGCTGTAGAATATCCTTTTCGCTTTTCTACAACTGTACCGTCTATTAAACGCTCTGTATAAACAGTAGTTGCACCTTCTTTTTCTATGTTCTCGGAAGTTATAGTGCGTTTAATTACGGTTCCCCTTGGGAATCTGACGGAAGCTGAATTAATAAGTTTCTTATAAGTATCGTTTATCTCAATACTTTCACATTCCCGAATAACAAGGCATTTATTTTCATCTGGATCGTTAATCTCTATAACGTCACTATTAGCTTCCCATATTAGGATTTTACAGCACAATATATCAAGGCATTCTTTACCATCTATAATTATTGCTTTTGGAAGTTTCATACTTAAATGGTGTTAGAAGTTAATGATTCAATCATTTGAGCGGCTTGATTAGCAGCAGATGCTTTAACCTTATCAAGAAGAACTTTGGCCCAACCTTGTTTTTTCATTTGAGAGATTTCAAGGTTTGTTCCATTTATGGTATCTTGCACTACATTAACCGCGTCATCCGGTTCAACGGCAACACATGTAAAACTATATGGTTGAACATTCTTAAAGCCTTCATTTTGCCCCATATTGAAGTCTTTTATCAGAATCTGTGTCACATTGAACTGTTGAAACATGAGGTTAAATACCTGGATAACTCCTTTGTGTTGCATCAATGTTATAAATTTGGAAACTTCTGCATACGGATATACATCTGGATAATTGCTAACAATCTTTCCTGTTACAGTAAAATTTATATCGCCTCCTGAAATCAATTCTTTACGTGAATAATCTCTTCCTTGTACTTTGGTTAATACAAGATTGTTAGAGCTTTGTGCTTGCACTATAGCACCTAAGTCTAAGAAAACAGGGTCGCCGGGCACCTTTACTTCCGTAGCAGTGTTAAGTGATGAACTGGTAGCAGCTTCATTGCTCAATCCTTTTATTTTATCCCAATAAGTATTGAATTGAACCGTTTGAACCTGGCCGCTTTCATTTTTAATCCAAAGGAGTAAACCTTCATTGGCAGGTTTGCCCTGATACTTTAATACAACCCCTTGTTTATTAAAGGTATCTTCATCTGCCTTCTGACCGTTCGTTATGATTTTCTGAAGCTCTTGACCTTGGTTCTTCTGATAGGCTGCGGTAGCATTCTTTCTGTCCAACTGGCGTATATATTTGGGATAAAGATCGTTGATGGTGGCAAAAGTTATCTGCATCATCGTTCTTTTGGCTGCATAAACAAATACATTACTATATCCTCTATTGGATATAAATTTCAATTGTCCATCTCTTTTTCTATAGTTAGCTGCATAAAAGGCGGCATTCACACCGGTGTTTACCAGCCCTTTACCAACATTAATCGTTAAATTAGAAAATGAAGAACTTATAAAACTCATATATTTTTAATTCTAATAAAAACAAACTTGTAAATTTGCACTTCGTTTTATTTTAAATATTTCAATTATGAAACTTACAAATGATGAAATGCTGAAACTTCAGCAGAATCTAACAGTGGGCAAATGCCCTAATTGTGGATATGAAGGGCAACAAACTCTTATTACACAGGAAGTTAATTTAGTGTCCTTAGATAAGGAGAATGAACAATCAGCGGACTTTACGAAGATCTATTCTCTCCCAGCCATTATTGTCCAATGCCCTCACTGTGGCCACATATCGTTTTTTAATAAAAAGTTCGTCTGTAAATAATTCAGGACCGAGTATCCATCCTTGTCCCTTGATGACTTTTTGCTCATTGAGGGGCTTTTTATTTTTTCTTTTCATATTACATCATATTTGCATTAAAATCTTGAACTACATCTAACAAGGCGGTTGCTAATTCTTGTTTTACGTTTGTTATTGCCGCAACTTGTCTATCATCTGTCATATCAATTGTCTGATGATCCACGCGCATTAAATTTTCAATTCGTACTATCAGTTGTTTGGGAGCTGCATTATAATTATTGTGACTCCTATATTGAGACTGGTCAGCTCCGTTATGAAGGCTGGAAGCTAAATCTTGCTCTTTATTGCCAGTCGTAGGGTCCCACTTCAATGTATCTTTAGCATTTTTAGGGGTATATATTTTCCCACTTTTATCTACCCACTGTGGAGTAGCGTATGGAGCTATTGTTTTAGCTATATACTGTGCCCCGTCAAAAATCGCTTTATCACCTTCTTTCTGTGGACCATAAAAACCGCCCATAGGAAGAACATCTCCTTCAGAAAGAAGATTTTGAATCGGTATTCTATTTATGAACGGAGCGAACAAAGACTTATGTCCATAATACAAATCGTTATACCAAGAAACTAACTTATCAAAGGTTTCAGTAATATAATCTATTGCTTCTTGTTGACTTTCTAGTTTATATTTTCCCGGATTGTTAACAATATCTTGTACATGCTTTGACCATCCTTCTGTGCCAAATAGCCCTTTAGTTGGATCAAATAACGGCCCAAATAACGCTTGCAATACTTTCTGGGTTCTTGTTGGATCTATTGTTTCTCCAGACTCAAAATCTTTAAGAATTGAAGCGTAATCATTCCATGCACTTATTGTTCCTTGCATAATTTGAGCTAGATGACGTATATATGCTTGTGAGCGGTGTACATCACCTTCGGTCATCTTATCATGGAATGTTTCTGTGCTAATCCAGTCCCATCGAGAATCCCAACTACCCATCTTAGGTATAAACCTATCTGCTGCATTTTTTAGTATATTCGATAAATCTTCCGAACTACGAGCAGAAGTGGCATTGTGCAAAAGATATTTGCTCAAAGCCATATTCTCTTTAGAATTATGGTCTGCTAATTGAGCCAGCATCATTTGGACGGCCACTTGTTCGCTTATATCTCCGTTTTTTGCAAAGATATTAGTATTGGTTCCACTTAAAGTACGGCCATGTAACTCATACGCATAATAATTTTCGCCGTTCAGACCTTTTTTGACAGTCTGTTTCATGCCTAGTGCACTGGACAATGACTGGAAGACTTTATCTACACCTGTCCATTGGTCTGCGGCTTCTAATCGTTTTAGTAATTTCGGGTCTCTACCTGCGGCTGTGTCAAAGAATTTGGTCTGGTCGTCTACACTTTGTTTGGGACCATTCTTTTCTATCCAGTAACGATGCCATAATTCAGCGGATTGAGCAATACGCTCGTTTTGGGTTAACAATTCATTATTGAAAATACGCATATTTCCAATCATTAAGGCATCTGGATCGGATAGATTCAACTTGTCAACATTCAAATTACGATAGCTTTGTGCCCATGCTTTATTGGCTTGACGAGCTGCTTCTGTAACTTTATGTACCCGATATATTTGATAAACTAATGTTCCTATGCCAACAATGGCTCCAGAAAGCCAACCGATATAGGGAATTGAAAGAAATAATTTCCCCAATCCTAAAAGAGAAGCATTACTGATTTTAGTTAATATATTGGCAACTTTACCACCTCCAATACTACTATTTGCAATAACATTGCTCGCTGTATTTCCTCCAACAAACCATTGTTTAATTTTACTTCCACCATGTAGTAAACCTCCACCTAACGCATTGAATATAGCCTGTCCTTTATTTAAATTATGGCGGCTTTTTTCTATATTATATATACGTACCATATAGGTAAGTGCGGTAAATAGTGGCTTTAAAAAGAATTTAGATAGCCAATCCCCCATGAATACTCCGCGAATCATTAATGCCGTACTTAATATACTTTGTCCAATGCCAGCAATAATCCCTAATTCCATTTGAACTTTTACAAACCATACAATGCCATTTTTGATCCAATCAGGTGTCCAATTCCAAACATTCATAATGCCTTTAAACACACCAACAATAACATTTGCTATTTTCAAAAACATGTCCATTGCATTTCTCAATGCAGTTGCAAACTCTGTGGATTTCATTAACTCAATCATGCGTTGCAGAAAGTCTCGGATTACTCCTTGCATTTGTTCAAACCCTTGCATTCCAGTTTCTGTAAATGCCGAGGTCATCTGATACCAAAGACCCTGTATGGTGTTTTTCTTTTCGTCAGCCAGGTCGGATGCAAGCCCCATTGACTTTTTATTGAGTCCGGCTACTTCTTGCATCTTTGCTACATTATTTATTAATGCTAGTGCACCTGGAGCCGCTGTTACCCGAAACATCTTGTTGATTAGTGTTGAGAAATCACCAGCACTCATGGTTTGTTGTTTTTCATGTAAATCACTTAAAATGTCAGAGAGATTCCGAAGATTTCCGTTTTTATCTTTTGTGTTGATGCCTAATATGTCCCATGCTTCTTGACCTCTTTTAGTAGGGTTCATCATATTTAATAGCATCATACGTAACGTAGTACCTGCGTGAGAACCTTTGATACCGGCATCGCCTAATACACCAAAAGCTGCCGAAGCAGTTTCAAAATCTAACCCTGATTGATGGGCGACAGTACCGGCATATTTAAATGATTCAGCTAATTCTAACAATGTTGTATTCGTTTTTGTGAACGTCATCGTAAGAATGTCAGCTGTGTTATCCATTTGTTTTGCTGGGATTTCATAAGCGGTCATAATGTTGGTTACAACATCCGCTGTTTCTCCCAAGTCTGTATCACCTACAAGTGCAATATCAGATATAGGTCGGATAGCATGTTTTATTTGATCGACATCATATCCTGCCATAGCTAAGAATTTTCCAGCTGATGCAACTTGTGGAGCTGTATATTTAGTTTCAACTCCAACTTGACGCATTAATTGGTTCATTTCATTAAATCTAGCTTCAAATCCCACTTTTTTATCGTGAGTCTGGAGGATATTCTTTGTCGTTTTGGCTATATTATCATAGGTAGAAGCATCTCTAAATACAGAAGTTACTCCAGACATTAAAGAGCTAAGTCCATAGGCAATTCCCATACCCTTAATCATTTCGCCTGCAACATTTGTACCTGTGTTGGCGTATGTTGGACCTAATACTTGCCGAGTAGATGGATACAGATAAGTGCTTCGTCCTGCTCCAGTCTGTCGTGTTGAAGTGGAAGTCGTACTTCTAGTTGTGCTGCCAGATACCCCCTTAGATGCGCCAGCGGCACTGGCTGTAATGGTTATTTTACTATTCGACTTAATCTGTTCTATTTTCTGTATTAACCTATCAAGACTATTTATTGCTTGACCTACATTAGCTTTTGGTTTTATTTCCTTACCATTAATTGCATTAATGGCTTTATTCAACTTTTCTATGCTGGAAGCTGAATATGTAGGTCTGCCCATTGCCCCATTTAGTGCAGTCTTTGCCTGTGATTTTATATTATTGAGTTTAGTTAAGATGCGATCTAAACCTGCTTCGGCTGCACTTGTATTGATTTGTATGTTTATAGGTTTGGTCTTAATAGAGGCCAATGCTGAATTAACCTTACCGATGCTTTTTGCAACAACATCAAATCGCTTTGTTAATGCTTCCATTTCAGCTGTGGCCTGCTGAAATTTACGTATAGACTCTAAAGCTGGATTAGAGTTAACGTTTATCTGATAATTAACAATATAATTTTCTGCCATCTTTTTGTATTTTGATTTTCTAAAGAATAGCGGTTTGGTACCCTGAAAGATTGAAAAAGCCCCTTATCCGACAGAGGATAAAGGGCTACGTAGAAAAAACGAGTAATAAGACACTTTACGCAAGCATTCCAAGTGCACTTGCTTGTTGAGTTATGAGCATTTTGCTGTGGAGCCATACGGCATCTTCAGAAAGCATTGCAAATTCTTCATCGTTTAACTCATCAAGGTTTACGCTGGGAAAATAATGACGGATAAATATCAGTCTATGACGAATAAGTTGATCGTCTTTTACTTCCCAGCTTTTGATAAATTTACGAGTTTTCCTTTGCGCAACTCGATGATTTGAGCCAGGTGTGGCATCAAGCCATAGATGAACAAGGAATCATCTTTAATCAGTTCTTTGTCGCCATCGACAAAGCAATCTTTTGCCAATTCTCGCATGGCACCGGCCTGGTCCTTTTGGGAGAGAGACAAATATTTACTGAATGTCGGGAAAGGCGGCTGTTTAAAATAACCGATATAATATGGCTTTTCGCCTTCGTCTTCATCTCCTTCCACAAAAATCGGGAATACACGTTTTAGTTTGGGATCTGAATCTTTCAGCTCTTTTACTTTCTTTTCAATCTCGGTCTGAATATCTTCAGGCAAGAAAAGGTCTTCGTTTACATTTTCCATTATAATTATGATTATTGATGTTTATCCAAGAATAGAAGTTATAATGGTGGTAGGTTGTGTGTGAATGCAAATAAAATGTTAAATGTATATTCTCTATATAAATTTATTTGGTATATAAAATAATTCTATTACCTTTGCAACATATAAAAAAGCAACGCCTTACTTTCTTGTAAGGAAATGAGCCACTCATAAGTGGCTTTTATTATTTTTATGAGAGATTTTGTAGATTGGAAATAAAACGTTACGTTTGTAACGTAAAAAGTGCATATTTGAGCTTAGTCGTCAATTCTGCACTATAAAACGGATAATAAGGGGATGTGTTAACGCATCCTTTTTTTTATTTTATAGATAAAATAAAAAGCGAGCCGTTTTCAACTCGCTTTTCGAAACAATATTATACCGGAAGTTATAGCCAAGAACTAGTTCCTTCTCCTGTGATAATATCGAAAGGATTCAAATTGAATTCTTTCGTAATGTTTGTATCATCTTGTTTACTTTCCATTCCGTCTTCGTTAAAAAGGCATCCCTTTAGCGTTACAGTTTCGGCGGTCCAGTCTTCACCGGCATAAGCATTAGTAAATGAGATGATCAAGTCAAATTCTCCCAAATCCATTAAAGAACCAGCCAATGCTCGGAGTTGGGAAACGGTATTATAATCCATTGTAATGGAGGCTGTACAGGTTTTGTTGCCAAAACCACGATTGATAGCATTTCCTCCAATACCGTAGTTATTTTCAACTTTACGAGTCTTGTTCCACTTGATTTCAGAAACTCCTTGCATAATAGTAGAATCTTCTGAAATATCCAATGCTGGTATGGAAATGCGGATCATAGACCAGCTGTATGCTACATTGTTAATTATTGCCATCTTGTTAATTATTTATTGGTTAATGCCAAGCCCTCGACTACTTCAATACGGGACGCTACACCCACCGGAACAAGTGAATATTTAATGATTAGTGTATCATTCTTTAATACATTTTGATTCTTGTCAATTGTTACAGAAAAACCTGAAATTTCTTCATTATTCTGCATAGTTGTGAGGATGTCAGAGACAATGTTTTGAAACATCGTAATCTTGGCAGAAGATAGGTATCCAGTGCTGGGATCTACTTTCAACGGAGAATTGACATAAGGCAATAATGCGTTGCGTACAGCACGTCTTGACTTATGAATTGTACGGTTTCTAGCAACTGTTCGATAATCACCGTTTGAACATGTTTGGTCTTTGGAGAAGAAAACTCCGCTTTCCAAGCCGGAATATTTGCACAAGAAGACATACCCCTTATCATCCAGATTATCTAATTGGATTTTATTCAAAGATGAATACTTTAATGTACTTGTCAACTTATTCTCGCTATTTAAAGTGACATCTCCAAATCCCATTTCAATATCTGGGAAATAACCAATCAAATTAAATTTATTTACCCATGCGAATGATTCTTGTACGCTTGCTGAAGCGATACATCCGAGTGCGGCTCCAATATTTCCTACAGGAGTGAGGTTCGGGTTAGCAAGCTGCATAGCTGATACATCAGCGTCTAACCCCTGCCCAAGCAATACACTGACAAACCGAGCATTAATGACACACGTAGGTATTTTGCCCAGTTCTACTTTCTTCACAGATTCTTCAGCTGTTGCAATTACTGCGGAATTTGCACATAACAAGATTGATAAAGGAGCATTTTCGTCAGCTAAAGATGCGGCTTTGGATTGCAGATCTGTAACTAGGTCAATGCTATATGTTTCTGCTTCCGGATCTGTTTGTTTCCACAACGATTGTTCAGTCCAAACGCCGAGTTGGTTAATCATACCATGTGCTGCACGTTGCATTTGTTCTATAGCATTCCAATCTATACCACAGTCTGCAAACATGATAAATAAACGTCCTGTACTTCCTTGTATTCCAAAGAAATGATTGATATGATAATAAGGAATTCCAAACAGTAAATCCTTTTCAGTGTCACCGGAGTATGCAGTAATGCCAAGTTCTTTCAAATCATCCATAGAATTGATTTCAATAACATTACCTTGTAATTTGTCTTTTACGGCCAAACCAGCACCTTCTTCAAAGAATTTAGCTTGTTTGGAAATATCAAACAGCAAACCTGTGACTTTTTCAGTTGAGGTTGTAGAGTTTGTGCCAATGTTTCCATCGGTATCACTCATAAAAACGCCACCTAATGCCATATTTGTAAATTTTATTGTTTGTAATACGGATTTTGATAAACAATAGCATCCTTCACCCAATTAGGTTGTGCATCTGCGGTGAATACACCACCTTTGGAATCAATATACAATGCTGGATAGCCAGGATATTTTTGTAACAGTTCTTTTACGAATTCTGGTATTTCATCCTTTTGTTTTGTCTTTTTTTCAGTTTTTTGAGAAGACTCTTTGGTAGGGGAGGTCTCTGGAGTTTCAACAGTGTCTTGCTCTTGTTTTTCAGAATCTTCATTTGAAATAACCGGTGTTTCTGAAGTAACTGTAGGATCTTGTGTTTTAACCTCTTCTGTAACCGGATTTTCTGTATTCTTTTTTCTAGCCATAACTTAAATTAAAAAAGGGAATGGAGTACCGACTCCACTCCCTTGTGATAAACTATGATGAGATATTTAATTCAATTTGTTATTCTGCATTTTTGTAAGCGGTCCATGCTACGATTTCTGCCGGACGAACGATGTTTACATCCATTTTCATTCGCATCTGGAAGAAATACAATTCGCTGTTAGCTTGTAGCCGTTCAACCTTTACTACTTCAGCGTCATTTGCATAGTCAACCCCCATCCACAGGTTAGATTCCATGCCGGTAGTAAATTCTCCGAGTACGATAGTATGTTCTGGAATGCCGACAATAGGTACAATACGCTTACCTTTAAAACGATACTCGTTAACCTTAGTATTGTCGGAGTATTTCACTGTTTTGTCGCTTAGATATTGATCATATAAATCCCAAATATCCCAGCCACATACAAATACCAGTCCTGCTTTTTTACGGATTTGTTTCGGGCATTTCTTCCACATAGCATTGAGAGCGGCTTCTACATTGGCACCTGTGCTCAATTCTGTAGTACCGGCAATAATGACTTGTCCACCAGCTTTCTCTACCTCTGTTGCATTTGTTGCAGTATTTGCCAGAATACGTTTGATTGCACCGTCAAAGTATTTCATTGGGCCACCGGCATTTTCACCTCCAATCGTTGTGCAACCTTCAGGAGCGGTAATTTTTGCGGCAGCTGAACCACCTTTTGCGGAGCACCAAATAGACTCACCGATATACTCATTCTTTCGATCCATCAAGAGGCGCAGCATTTTAGCTTGTACTTTTGGGTCTAAGTCACGGAATACCAAATTACCTTCCGGCTGGGCAAATTTGTAATACTTTTCATAGTCACGGGGGTTAAATTCAAGGTACACCATGAATTCTTGCGGTTCCAGGTAACGTTCTGTTAATGTGTATTGGTTCAATCCACCAGTAGTTCCTGCTCCTGCGCCATGAGTTGAGTTTGGAGTGGGGACGTTATCTTGAATTACTTTTCCCAATTGGATAGTGGGGATGGTGTATTTGAACTGGATTCCAGATTTGATATGAATCAAACCTTCTTTGTATGTATCATTCCCTTGCGCGGTATATGTCAGGAGGTCATTAAGGACCTCACCAGAATATGTGTTTTGCGCAAAATTTACTGAACTTGCCATGTTGTTTATGTTATTTTGTTTTTAGTCAAGTGTTTTAAATTGGAAATCTGTTCCTACGACAGCTTCAACAGCCTTAGCCATTTTCTTTTCTGCCTCGGTCATCTGATTTTCTGCATTTTCAATGTTGGCAGGGTCATTTGCAATTTTAGCAGAAATTTTATCACGTTTTGGAATGGAATTCAGCGTTGCCTGTACCATCTCAAAATCGTTTTGAGCCATTTCCACCCATTTAGTTTTTGCATCAGAATTGATTTTACCTTCAGCAATTGCATTGTCAACGAACTGTTCGATAGTTTCTTTACGTTTTGCTTCTTCAGCATCTTTGTAACTTTTCAATTCGTTCTTGACAGTTGTCAATTCGTTTTGAACATTGGTAAGTTGCGCATCCAATTCTTCTTTCTGAATTTTCAAAGCATTGTATGAAGCCTGAATTTCTGCTGCCTTGTTTTCCGCATTTTTCAATGCGTCAATTCGGGTAATAACAGCTGAAACTTCAG
>OJKK01000281.1_pt1 | contig 19919 bp, 20 predicted proteins | sample 1596551 | NCBI WGS metagenome assembly OJKK01 (sample SAMEA4350131, study PRJEB24818) | metagenome | biome: human; feature: gut; material: faeces | place: Denmark | collected 2013-09 | reverse complement strand
ATATCTACCTTTTGTATTATAATACGCTCCGTAGTTCGAAGTAGTTGCTAGTACACTGAACTACACGGAAAGTAATCTAGGGGGTTCTCCTTCGTAGGCTGCATTGAGGTCTTGATCGGTTTATGACTCTCCTGTGGCTACCCAAGTCTCGCATCACGAACTTTTTACTTAAATCGAGGCTCTCGGGCAAGGGCTAGGCTCGAGTTTGGGTTTTTAAAGAAATCCTCCTTCATTAATAGATTTCTTTGCCCCTGAAATGGACTTTGGGGTCCTTGATTGCTTTCTTGTTTACTATTACCATCCCCAAAAGCAGTACGCCGTGTGTGTGCTGCTTTTTTTATGTGTATGGGTGGGGTGTGTTTGCGAGCGACATCCTGAGCGACATTGCGAGCGACATCCTGAGCGACATTTTTTTATATAATTTTCTGTAATTGGCTTATAGGCTCAAATTTGCGAGCGACATCCTGAGCGACATCCTGAGCGACATTCTAGGGCGACATTTTTTATCTGATTCTTTGTGATCTAGCTATATACTCATTCTGTAGAGCGACATCGTTTTTCTGTAGAGCGACATTTGATTAAGTAGAGCGACATTTTATTGTCGTTTATCTCCTGATTCAGCTATATGCTCATTTTGTAGAGCGACATGCGTTATAAGTAGAAGGCCATTTGCGAGGGACGTCCTGAGGGACAATTCTTCTGATTAAGTGATAGTCTCATTTTGTAGAGGGCCACTTTTTATAAGTAGAAGGCCTCCTAGAGCGACATTTTTTATCTGATTCTTTGTGATCTAGCTATATACTCATTCTGTAGAGGGCCACCTGATTTTGCGAGGGACAGGCTGAGGGACATTGCGAGGGACATCCTGAGGGACATCCTGAGGGACATCGCGAGGGACAATTCTTGTGATTAAGTGATAGTCTCATTTCTTAGAGGGCCACTTTTTATAAGTAGAAGGCCTCCTAGAGCGACATTTTTTATCTGATTCTTTGTGATCTAGCTATATACTCATTCTGTAGAGGGTCACATCTTTTTTTGCGAGGGACATCCTGAGGGACATCGCGAGGGACAATTCTTGTGATTAAGTGATGGTCTCATTTTTCTAAGGGACAGGTCTACGAAGTGGCGAGGACCATTCTCAAAGAAAAAGACGCCTCGGGTGAAGCGTCTATGATCTGTATTATTTAAAATTATCTTACTTAGTCAATCTATCATATACTATGCCAAGTGTTTCTTCCTTATACTTTTTGGAAGCGGCAAGCATGTCGTCGACTTTTTTCTTTGTTTCTGCTCTGAAGGCTTCGTCTTTAAGTGATTTTAGGTTGATTGTAACGTTTAGCAATGCGCCTTCAACGCCTGTTTGTAGTAATAAGCAGCCTACGCCAACGTCTGTGATAGCGTTGATGTTGCCGTTTTGTGCGAAGATCTTTTGCATCTTCATGGCTTCTAGGCCTAGTTCTGCGCATCTGAATGGTATTTCAAGTGCTACTTTATAGCCTTCTTGGATCTTTTCTGATCTGATTTTCTTTTCTTCGTCTGTTTCTTTTGGCATCTTAAGTGCTTTGATGACGCCCGCGAATGCTGTTGAGTCTGTGTCAACGATTTCTTCTAGCTCGGCTGATAGTTCTACTAGCTTTGCTGAGTAGTCTTTCATTGTGTTTTGGTCTGCTTCGGATAGTTCTGCGAAGGCTTTTTTGCCTTCTGTAAGCGCCATGACCATGTTTGTTAGTGATGCGCCTAATGCTGATGAATAGGCTGCAACTGAGCCACCGCCTGGTGCTGGTGAGTCTGATTTAACTTCTTTTAAATAATCTCTTAGTGATTTTTCGATTAACATAATTTTCCTCCTTGATATTTTGTATTTGTTTGTGGAATGGCTTTGCCGTGATAATGGCTGAGCCACGGTGTATATAATTTTCTTTTGTAAAAAGTTATCTTCCTTTAATATATATTAGATATTAAAGATACCATCTAGGGAAATACGTGCTGTACCCATTACTGTGATAAACGCCGAGTCCTTATCCTCAAGATAGCGCGTTTGCACTCTTGACGGCCTATTCATGGTCTCGCCCTGATGCATCTTGGCTTTGAGCTTTGTCGTTAGCTTGTTCTTTATCAAATAGTATTGCAGCGCCGCATTAGCGTATGCGGAGGAGCTATCCTCTTCAAAAGCGAGGTCTTTTGTGTAATTCCTTACGTAATAAAAACCATCTTCGGCCTCATTAAACAGGTGAACGTTGTCCACGCCTATGGTCTTGGCTGCATCTTTGAACTTAAATTCATCTATTGTATAGCCATAAAGTGCCTGTCTCGTTTTAATTGGTACGATGAGTGTCTTTTCCTCTGCTTCGACAACCATGGCCCTCGCGTCAAGACCATTCGCAAGGCCGATATCTGCTGTTGAAAGGCTCATGGCGCTGAGCATATTTGTGATGTCGGGCGAGCTATTCGCAATTGCTGGACGGCTGACCTCTATCTCTAAATTCTCTATCTTGTAGTTTTTATAATAGATGTAGACTTTTTTCTTTGAATTTTTGTTCACTTCGTAGACGAGCTTGACACCATTCTCAATGGCTTTGATATAACCAAGGTTTGTAAGCACGTAGAATAGTGCAAGTGAGCCTTGTCCGGAGCCGTCTAATTCATTTTTACTCGTGAAGTATCTGGTTCTGAAGACGTCTTGGTCAACCGGCTCTGCAAAGGCTGTAAGGCCGGCTCTGAGCTCGTTTGCGATGATTTGGTAGTCTTCTTCTTTGAGGCCTTCTGCGTCGGCAACTACGCCGATGGGTGTTCCGCCGAAGCGGCATGTTGCGAAGGCGTCAACGATGTATACGTGTAGATCCATACTAATCCTCCGTGATTAAGTCTGTAAGCCTTGTTAAGTCGTCGTCTGTGTAGTAATCGATGGTAATCGAGCCGCCGCGCTTTGTGTGCTTGATCAAAACTTTTGTTGATAAAAAGTCCTCAAGTCTCTCGCGTATGTCTTTGATGTAGATGTCTTCTGGCTTTGCCTTCTTTGGCTTACGTGTTCTTTCCTCTGTGTGCCTAACTGTTAGGCCTGCGTCTTTTATTTTATGAGCAAGTTTTAAACGCTCTTCTTTTGTATCTAGTGATAAGATAAGTTTCGCGTGTGATACTGTGATCTCGCCATTCTTAAGCATTTCAAGTATCTCTTCTTCTAGGGATAATAGTCTTGTCATGTTCGAGATATATGGGCGGGATTTACCAACTGCTTTGGCGATGTCATCTTGCTTTAGTCCGTACTTTTCCTTTAATTTTAAATAAGCAATGGCCTCGTCGTATGGGTTTAAGTCCTCTCTTTGAACGTTTTCAACGAGTTGAAGCTTGTCAACTTCTTCTTCTTCATAGTCTCTGACTATGGCTGGGATCATGGTCCTGCCAAGCTTTTTAAAGGCTCTGTAACGTCTTTCACCGGCTATGATCTGATATTTGCCTCCATCCATTGGCCTAACTACTATTGGCTGAAGTAGGCCATTCTTCTCTATGGACTCTGCTAATTCTTTAATGGTATCTTCCTTAAAGGACTGACGCGGCTGTGCCTCTGTTGGCACGACCATTGCCATATCTATATCCATAAGCTCGTTTTTGGACATCTCTGTGATTTCTGTGATGCTTTCAACGCCTAGGAGACTGCCTAGGCCCTTGCCAAGTTTCTTCGCCATATGATCACCTTCCTTGCTTTTGTAAAAATTCTTCGGCTAGATTCATGTAATTTTCGGCCCCTTTCGAGGCTTTGTCGTACTCGAAAATGCTCATGGAGTAGCTGGGCGCCTCTGCAAGACGTATGTTGCGGTTAATGACCGCTGTATAGAGCTTCGCGCCAAAGAAGTTTTGTACCTCGGAGAAGACTTCGGTGTGAAGATTATTTCTCGCGTCAAACATGGTGATCAGAACGCCTTCGATTGTAAGGGCTTGATTGTAATTTTCTTTGACTAGCTCTATGGTCCTAATGAGCTTCGAAACGCCTTCAAGTGCGTAGTACTCGGCCTGTATCGGGATGATGACTGAGTTTGCGGCTGCGAGGCTCATGATTGAAAGGATGCCAAGTGACGGAGGCGAGTCGATAAAGATGAAGTCATAATCACCTTTGATCTCGTCCAAACGGCGCTTTAGGATCTCTTTCCAATCGCCTTTTTGTGCAAGCTCTATCTCAAGGCCCGCGATGTCTGTCGATGAGTCGATGACGTGGAGCTTATCTAGCTTAGTCGGCTTAATTAGTAATCTGATGTCTTTCGTATCGTCGGTTAGTAGCGTGTATGTGGACGAAGCCGCCTCGCTGTAGTCCTCAAGCAGACCACTCGATAGGTTTGACTGAGCATCCATGTCGACGCACAAGACCCTCTGACCAAGCTTTGCAAGCGCATAGCTTAGGTTGATGGCTGTCGTTGTTTTGCCGACGCCGCCTTTTTGATTAAATATGACAATAGTTTTGGACATGAAATCACCTCTAAGTTAATAATAGCATATTATACGATAAATTTCAATAGGAAGATTGACAAATCTATTCTGTAAAAATTTCGCCTAGAGATCGAACGATTATGGTAGCTGTGTCGATAGGCTTGTTTAGTGTGTTATAAGGAATGTTCCACGTGGAACATGATTATGGAAATGGATTTGCGTCGATAGATGTTCCACGTGGAACATTTTGTTCGAGTCGAAACAAAAAAGAGACCCGCAGGTCTCAATTTACACATATTTAACTACTTTATAGTAATATCTCCATTACTAGTCCCTATTTCACCAATTAGCGTGTGATTGGAATCATTATTAGCTTCAATTTTACTTAATTCACCACTTGCTTCGTCAAGTTTATATCTGTTATCGTTAATAGTAGCATTGCAATTATTGCTGTCAAGGCCTAGTAGTTTTACCTTTATATCATTTTCTACACCTGATAAATCAATATTTATTGGGCCATTACTATTAGTCAAAATCATTTTCTCAGCAACGTTAGAAACATCATTTACTTCTACTGAGCCGTTGCTTGTATTGCCTTCTAAATTAACGAATTCTGTGTTATTTAAAGCAATCTCTGCGTTTGATGTATTTATAACTATGTCAGTAAAATTTGAATCTTTAATCTCAACCGTGCCATTACTTGTACTAATCTCAGAATTAGCAATCTTAGAATCATTCATTTTTAATTCGGCATTTCTTGACTCTAAGTAAAATTCTTCGCATTTGACAGAGTTAATTACAAGCTCATCGTTACTTGTATTTATATTAACTTTTGCAAAGTCTTGCTCAGGCACTAAAACTTTTAAATTAACAATAAAGTCTTTGCTATTGTATTTTTCACGATTTGCTTTGATACTTGCAAGTTTATCATCCACATGGCATTTTATAAATTCATAGTTTTCTGATATATCTTTTTTGTCAGTATAGTGTACTTCACCATAGACTTCAAGCTGATCTGAGCTTGATGGAAGCAGCTCTACATTTCCACAATCATTGCCAATTTCTAAATCATACTTTGTATTTTTGTCTAAATCAAATTTAAGCGTCACTGACTTTTTATTCTTAAACATACTGTAATCACTTTTAGTAAAGCCTGTGTCTATGTCGCCTCTTTTAATAGTTATTTGAGCACATCCGACGCTAAAAGTCATCAATAAGCAAAGTATAAGAACTATGTAAAATTTCTTTTTCATAACAAATCCTCCCATATATATATTTGCTATTTATTATTTTTAATATTGTACCCAATTAAAGTAGTTATTAAACATTTTTTGTATTTTTTTATTTATACTGGGTCTACTAAATTTATAAAATAATGAATACTATCTTTCTTCTTTTTATATAGTAGCAAGCACAAAAAAGAGACCCGCAGGTCTCAGTTATAAAATATAAATTCATACGAAGCTTGGTTCGCATAGCAAATCGAATGCGAACTACAAGATCGGCTTTGTTTTAGGAAGATTTTTACCCCTTGGGTATTTCTTTGGAGTCGGTTTTATTTTTTTCACAATCACTATTGATCTATCAAACTCATCAAATAACCTATACTTGTGCACATCCACTATTTCTCCACCCATTGCCGCTATAGCTTTTTTTGCTTCGGCTGCTTCTTCATCTATATCGCCAGACTTCATTGAGAGCATATATCCGCCGACTTTCACGAAGCCCATCATATACTCTGTAAGTGTGGCTAGGCGAGCGACTGCTCTTGAGACGGCTACGTCGTAGGCTTCTCTATGACCATTAACATGAGCAAGGTCTTCGCTTCTTGCGTGAACTGTCTCTATCTCCTTTAAATCCAAATCCATAATTACTTCGTCCAGAAATTTTAATCTCTTCAATAAACTATCGTTGAGTAAAATTTCTTTTTCTGGAGCGAGTATCTTCAGAACTACGCCAGGGAAGCCGGCGCCTGTACCAACGTCTATTATCTTCTTCGCATTTTTTAGCTCAGGTAGAGTAAGAGGGTAGGCGCTGTCGGTGAAGTGGAGCCTGTCGACCTCGTCTGACTCGGTTATGCCAGTTAGGTTCATTACCTTATTTTTCTCCACGAGCAAGTCCTTGAAGCGCTCAAGCTGAGCAATTTGCCCCTCTGTAGCATTTATATTAATCTCATTCAAATAAATTTTTAGCATATTTATCCTTTCAAATGTTCCACGTGGAACATTATTTTCTTAAGTGTAGTAAAACTATCTCGGGCGGGTTGTTTAGCCGCGGCACGAGCTTTAGTCCGCGTGCGAGGCCTCTCGAAATGACTTCGTATCTGCCGTTCGCCTCATATACGCCGCCAGCGTACTTTGGAAATAGTCCTTGGTTCGGCGCAAAAACTCCGTTATTCACTGGAGGTAGACGCCACTGACCGCCATGTGCATGGCCCGCGATAAGCAAGTCTGCGTTTAAGTCCTTAAACTGATCCTTCGTAAGTGGCTTGTGCGACAAGACTATACGATAATCATTAAAATCCGTATCCGCATCAAGCCTATTAGCCACATGCACCGCATAATCCTTCATTCGCCAAGGGTGCCTGTCTCTGAAGCCCCAAATTTCTATTTGCTTATCATCAGCTTTGTAAATGGCCTTGCCATCGTCCAAGACTGTGATCCCCATGGACGCGAGCTTCTTCATGTGCAGCTCGGCCTTGCCGGAGATAATCTCGTTATTGCCTAGGATGTAGTAGCAGCTGTATTTCTTGATGCCGTCTATAAATTCGTAGCCTTTTTTGTCGTCGACTTTGTCATCAAATATATCGCCAGGCATTAGTATCGCATCAAAGGGAAGTGCATCGACTAAATCAAGTAGCTCACTTTGTCCTTCGCCGAAGTCCATCGAGTGCAAATCACTGAGCACGAGCAAATCCATATCCACCGGCGCCTTTACTGTGTATTCAGCGACGACTAGTTTTTTCTTCCACATAGTGAGCAGGGCTGCCATTAGCGCGGCGATTGCTATAATCACGTAAATCATTTGCGTTTATTTACTTCCATATATATAATGATGTTGTTGATGTCGGCTGGTGTAACGCCGCTGATTCTCGAGGCTTGACCAAGGTTTGACGGTCTAAACTTTTCGAGCTTTTCCTTGGCTTCGGTCTTTAGGCCCTTAACGAGGCTATAATCAAAGTCCTTCAAGGAGCGCTCTTCCATCTTTAAAAAGTTCTCTATCTCTTTATTTTGCTTCTTGATGTAGCCGTCGTACTTGACAATAGTCTCGAGCTCAAGTATTTCGTCCGGCTTATCCAATGCTAGGTCCATAAACTTAGCGAGATCAGCATAATGTATCTCTGGGCGGCGTAAAAGCTCCTCAAGTGTGACTGCTGTCTTAAGCGCTGTCGTTCCAAGGCTTTCAAGGTAAGCGTTTGTCTCTTCCTTAGGGCCAATGGACTTCGACTTCAATTTTTCAAGCTCGCCCTCGATGCGTTCTTTTTTCGCAAGCATCCTATTATAACGCTCTTCTGATGCGAGGCCTATTCTATAAGCATAGTCAGTGAGCCTCATATCAGCGTTGTCCTGTCTTAGACTTAGTCTATATTCACAGCGGCTCGTCATCATACGATACGGCTCGTTTGTGCCTTTCGTAACGAGGTCGTCTATCAAAACGCCGATGTAGCCCTCGCTCCTTTTGATAATGAAAGGCTCCTTGCCCTCAAGCTTTAGGTAGCAGTTGATGCCTGCCATGATGCCCTGTGCGGCGGCCTCTTCGTAGCCCGATGAGCCATTGATCTGGCCTGCGAAAAATAAATTCTCATGCTTTTTGGACTCAAGGCTAAGCTTTAGGGAAGTGGGGTCGATCGCGTCATACTCAATCGCGTAGGCCGATCTCATAATCTCGGAGTGCTCAAGCCCCTCTATCATCCTATACATCTCAACTTGCATCTCCTCAGGCAGCGCCGTCGAAACGCCTTGGATGTACATTTCATCAGTATCCGTGCCCTCTGGCTCGATGAAAACTTGGTGCTGATCCTTATCTTTGAAACGCAAAACCTTATCCTCTATACTTGGGCAATAGCGCGGACCTTCGCCAGTTATGTCGCCAAGCGTCCGCGCCGAGCGATCCATATGCGCCAAAATGTATTCGTGCATTGGCTTAGTAGTGTATGTTAGGTAGCATACTTCCTGATCTTTGCGAATGGCATCCGCCTCATTCATAAATGAGAAGGGAACTATGGTCTTGTCGCCCTCTTGTACAGCCATCTTTGACGTGTCTATGCTACGCCTATGGACTCTTGCTGGTGTTCCAGTCTTCATCCTGCGTAAATCTATGCCATGCTCATTTAGCGATGCCGATAGATATCGAGCAGGGAAGCGGCCATCGGGGCCCGACTCGTAATTTAGCTCGCCCTCAAATATTCTTCCTTTAAGGTAGGTGCCTGTCGCCAAAATGACTGCCTTCGCCTCAAGTACAGCGCCTGTAGTCATGCGGACACCAGTGGCTCTACCATTATCATCAAAAATGACTTCGTCAACTTCGCCTTGGATTATGGTAAGGTTCGGCTCCTTTTCAAGTGTCTTCTTCATCTCGCGGTGGTAGGCCTGCTTATCGGCCTGAACGCGCAAAGAGTGCACGGCTGGGCCTTTTGAGGTGTTTAGCATACGCGACTGAATGTAGGTTTTGTCGATGTTTTTCGCCATCTCGCCGCCAAGTGCGTCGACCTCACGAACGAGGTGGCCCTTGCCAGTGCCGCCAATGTTAGGATTGCAGCTCATCGCAGCGATTGCGTCGAGGCTGATGGTGATGACGGCAGTTTTTTTGCCAAGGCGGGCAAGTGCAAGCGCCGCCTCGCAGCCAGCATGTCCGGCGCCAACTACGACTGCATCGAACGTGCCTCTAATATATGTTTTTTCTCTTCTTTGCATAAAATCACTTCCTTTAGTCTATTTGCCGATGCAAAAGTTTTGGAATATCTTATCAAGTATCTCGCTGTCGAGCTTCTCGCCGAGTATTTCAAGAAGGCTATCGAGAGCGGCTCTGATGTTGACTATGAGTAGATCGTAGACTTGTTTGTGTTCATTGTCTCTTAATGCCTCGCTTATGGCTGTGTGCGCCTTATTAAGTAGATCCATCTCTCTGATGTTCGCGTAAACAAGCTCATCTTGGCTAATTTCTCCACCTAAAAACATTTCCTTAATCATGTCTTTAAGCGCTTCGAAGCCTTCGCCAGTCTTTAGGCTCGTTAAAATGTATTTTGCATTTTGCTCGAAATAGTCTAGGTACTCGCCATTCTCGCCCTCGTCTACCTTATTTAATATATATATATGTTTTTTATCTTGAACCATGTTAATGATCTCTTTATCGCCGTCCGTCATTGGCTTTGAATAATCAAAAACCGCTAGAACGAGGTCTGCATCCTTGATTGCCTTCTTCGATATGGCGACGCCCATGCGCTCAATCTCGTCCGAGGCCTCACGAATGCCGGCCGTGTCCATAAGTTTAAGGCTGATGCCCTCAAGGTCGATGTACTCAGTGATCATGTCACGTGTAGTGCCCTCGATATTTGATACAATTGCAGTTTCTTCACGGGTAAAAGTGTTTAGAAGCGAGGATTTACCTACGTTTGGCACACCGACTATGGACGTTTTGATGCCGTCCTTGATAAGCGTCGATGTCGATGCGTGCCTAATGTGCTCAGCTAGGCTATTTTTAACGCTTTCCAAAGTATTCGTGATGCGCTCGTAGCTGATCTCTTCTATGTCTTCTTCTGGATAATCGATAGCGACTTCGATATTCGCAATGAGCATCTTAAGGCTATCTGCAAGGCCATTTATAAAGTCACGAACTGAGCCATCAAAAGCTTTTAAAGACAAATTATAGCTCATGTCGGTCTTCGCGTTGATCATGTCCGCGACAGCCTCAGCCTGTGTGATGTCGATTCTGCCGCCAATAAAGGCCTTCTTCGTAAATTCGCCACGCTCAGCAAGTTCTGCGCCATTTTTCAATAAGAGGTTAAGTATCCTTCTTTGACTAATTACACTACCGTGCGAATAAATCTCGACCATGTCCTCTGTAGTGTAGGTATTTGGCGCCTTCATAAACGAGATTAGGACTTCGTCGACAAAGTCCTCGCCGTCGTAGATCCTGCCGAAGTACATGTATTTATTTTTAAAATCATCTTTGCCGCTTGCCGAGCGAAAAATTTTCTTCGCAATAGCAAAACTATCTGCCCCGCTCATCCTGATGATGGCGATGGCGCCCGGCTGCATAGCAGTTGATATTGCACAAATCGTTCTCATTTCTTCTCCTTTGTATACTATCTTTACTTTATTATGTATTTTTCAATTAGGCTAGTGTTATTGCCATGTCTAGCAAAATCAATATCTATAGTAAATTTGCCTCGCCTAGTAAAATCAATTTCTCTATCAATTTTGACTTCTCTATTAAAATCACTTCATTAAGCATTTTTGCCTTCTCTAGTAAAATCACTTTCTCCATCAATTTTGCCTTCTCTAGTAAAATCACTTTCTTAAGCAAAATCACTTCCTCTAGCATTTTCAGTCATCGTGGCTAAGCCATTCACATGGCCATTGCCATTACCATAATCATAAAGATAAATAAAAAAGAGGCTATAAAAGCCTCCTAATTACTTCGCTATGATACAAACTCTTCTGTGAGGCTCGTTGCCCTCAGAAAATGTTTTTACGCCTTCAATACCTGCTAAGGTTTCGTGAACGATACGTCTGTCATAGCTAGTCATGTACTCTAATGAAACCTTAGTACCATACTTTCTAGCCCTTTCACAACCTTGTATAGCAAGCTCTCTAACTTTCTCTTGTCTTTTCTTTCTGTAGTCGCCAACGTCGATGTAAAGCCTCTTAAACTCAGCAAGCGACTTGTTTAGCTGAATTTGCGCTATCGTGTTCATAGAATCAAGCACAGCGCCCTTCTTACCTATCAGTTTCGACGTGTCATCAGATGAGTCCCCCTCAATCAAAACCTTGATCATATCGTCAGACTCATCAATCTTGTACGAAGCCTTTACCTCAAATAGCCTAAAGAACTCGTCCAAGAAGTTTTTAAGTATAATTATATGTTCAGCGTCACTGCCATTGCCATCGTTATGGTCTTCATGATTTTCACAGCCATGTTCATGGTCCTCGTCGCTGCAATCACAGCTATTTACATCATCATAAGTAACCTCAATCACAGCGTCCTTTGCGCCGATACCTAAAAAACCTTTACTATCTTCATTTATTACATCAACAGTGAAGGCGTCTCTACTCATGCCAAGTTCAGTCTCAGCCTTGATTATAGCGTCTTCAATAGTCTTCGCTTCAAATCTACTTTTCACTTACAATTACCTCCTCTTTCTTAATGATCCTATTTTGTACAAATTGCTGAATAGCAGCAAATAGGCTTGATACAGCCCAGTACAAAGCTAGGCCAGCTGGATATTTAACTGTAAAGAAAAATGTCATTAACGGCATAAAATACTGCATCATATTCATAGACTTGGCTTGCTGCTCGTCAGTCATACCGACCCTTGGCGTAGTAACACTCATTAGAAGCGTTACAAGCGTTGCAATCAGTGGAAGACCGTACCAATATGGGTCAGCAAGAGATAAATCCTTAATCCAGAAAAATGTTTTTGACATAGCAGCGTATTTTGCTTCACCGAATGCGTTGATAGCTGGATTTTGGCACACTTGGAAGAACGCAATCAAGATAGGGAACTGAATAAGCAGAGGCAAGCAGCCGCCAGTGATTGACGCGCCCTCTTGTCTGTAAAGCTCCATAACCTTTTGAGAGGCAATCTGTTGATCGTAGCCGTACTTCTCTTGAATTTCCTTAACCTTAGGCTGTAAGTCCGCAGTCTTCTTCATCTTCTTAGTAGAAGAAATTTGTAGTGGCAAAACCAGTAATTTCACGATAATAGTCGAGATAATGATAGTCATTGCCAAAAACGAGAAGTTTGCAGGCTCAGCGCCCATGCTAGCAAGCTGATCATATATGAAATTAAAAAGGTAACCTAAAATTTTACCTAACATATAAATCCTCCTTACGATAAATAAAGCCTAAAGGAAAACTATACAAGCGGGTCATAGCCGCCCTTTGACCATGGATTGCAGCGAAGCACACGCTTCACAGATAAATACAAGCCTTTGAAAAAACCATATTTCTCAAAAGCTTCAATCGCATACTCAGAGCAAGTTGGCGTGAAAATACAGCTGGGCCTCTTGTGAAAAATCTTATGTGCCACAAAGCGGTAAAACCTCACCACCATAACCATAATCCTACTCATAAGCTTTATCCTTTAAAACATTTATTTTTCTTAACAAAGAAAGAAATCTTTTTCTAATCTTGTAGAAATCGTAGTCAATAACCGTAGGTTTAACCGAAATCACAATATCATAAGGCTTATCAAAATCCTCACGATGCGCCTCGATGATGGCCTTGAGCCTTCTCTTTAGTAAATTCCTCTTATTCGCCTTGCCGTACTTTTTACTAATAGCAAAACAAAACCTAGGGTGATCTAGGTTATTATAGCGGTAATATACCGTAAACGACTCGTTAAAGGCCTTCTTTTTCGACAAGAAAACCCTGTTAATATATACTTTCTTTCTTAAACTCAAATACCTTTGCATAAATTATGCAGATAATCTCTTTCTTCCTTTTAATCTTCTTCTCTTTAAGACATTTCTACCAGACTTAGTTGACATTCTTTTTCTGAAACCATGTTCAACTTTTCTTTGTCTTTTCTTAGGTTGATAAGTTCTCTTCATTTATATACACCTCCTATAGTACATAAACTCCTATAGTAATTATAATTAATTAAGAGGCCTTTGTCAAGAGAAAATTATGAAAATATTAATATAATAGATAAATTAGTACTTTTACTATGTTTATAGAGTAGTTTTGTAGATAATATTTTAGCAATCTTAATTAAAAATGCCAGACACTGTCTGGCAAATCGTTTAATCTCTTTTTTGAGATACTCTGTAAATAGCGTCGAAAACTTGACTCATTGTGAATATACTCATAAGTAGAGCAGCGCCTCTGCAGATGATTAGAGCATCTGGATAAGTTTCAACACTAGGGATTTTAAAAGCAGCCGGCTTCAAATATAATAAAAAGAAAGTCCCAGCCACGATGATCTTTAGTATAAAGTAATCCAAAAATGTCATCTTCTTCTTGTTCATGATAAACCTCCTTTGATTATAACTTTATTATAACACAGCAGGGGAGGTGGTGCAAGATGATTTTAGTTGGGATTATGGTTGGGCGCTTTTAGTTAATTTAATTAAATTAAAAATTCCAGACAGCGTCTGGAAAATTACTAATGGTTTTCTTCTTATAATGAAAAGTGATTTAATTTGCGACAAGTAACGAAAAGTGTATTGCTCGTGACTTAGGCTTCACAAATTGGAAATTTCTAAAAGCTCGTTCGCTTGAAAATTCATATTCGTTACGCTACGCTCCACTAGATGAATTTTCGGGCAGCTCTCTTCGCTAATAAATTTCACAATTTGCTCAGATGCGTCACTTCGTCAATAACACTTTTCTGTTATTTGATAGTGAAAATAATATATTGATCTAAAAAATATTATTGTCCAAAAAATCACTTTTCTTAAATTTGCTTGAAATATTAATTCAGATATGATAAATAGTTTTGCTAGAACTAAGAGGAAATTATTTTAAAGTGAAGCTGTTTTATCAAATGCTCGTAATATAATAATTCGAAACTAGCGAAAGGGCTTGATTCAATGCAAATTTTTTATATTTCATCCAAAAACTGAGTAAAATACACCGGCAAATACACTATATCTCTCTCTTTAAGATAATCTTTTGTGTATATAACAAAGCTCTTTCCTATTCTTGACCTATATTTGTCGATAAATACATCCAAGGATTTATGCGCCTTGTAGCCAGATGACTTCACTTCTATAGGGTAGATTTTATTGCCACTTGATATAAGAAAGTCAAGTTCATAAGTCTTTTTCATATCTTCGTCGTAGCAAGTGTTGAAGTAAAGGTCGTATCCTAAGGCTCTAAGCGACGTTGCAACTGCATTTTCATAGAGCATGCCAAGATTGACTTCTGATTTATTAGATAGCAATTTTTTATAAATTTCATTCTTTGTAAATGGCTTATCCATAAACATTAACGTAACAAAGAGGCCAGTATCAGACAAATAAAGCTTGAACTTGTTTATATCTTTAGTCAAGGCAAGCGAGGCGCTTGGATCATTGCAATTGTATGATGCTAAAACTGTTTTCGATTCGACAAGCTCCCTGATCTCGTCTTGAACCGTGCTTGGTCTTTCATATTTCAAAACTGATGAAATTTTGTATGAGCTTGTGTGCCTTGACAATTCTGAAGGGATGTTTCTATATAGATCAGATGTAAAGCCCCTCATATCAAGTTTGTAAAAATCGTCTAGGTACAAAGTAATTATATTTCTCTTCACCATATCAACTTCTTCAAGATTATTGCTTTCAATGTATTTAGCTACTGCTTGAGGCATGCCGCCAACAAGCATATAAAGCCTAAATTTTAAAAGCATCTTGCGGCTTGCAGCTTCACCTAGACTAGTGCCATTCAAAAAGCACTCCCTTAAAATATCGTTGCTAGCCGTATCGCCCGTAGCCCAAAGAAATTCTTCAAAATCCATAGGATACATGCTTAATTTTTCTTCCTCACTCGGTATTAGGATGTTCTCAACATTCTTCCTGATTGATATAAGCGAACCCGTCTCGATGTAATCGTACTTACCGTCTTCAACCAATAGCTTAATAGCTTGTCTAGCCTTTGGACAAAACTGAACCTCGTCAAATATAATTAACGATTTTCTCTCAATAAGCTTAGTATTGAACAATAGTTGGAGCTGCATGAATAGATAATCAGTACTACTTAAGTCATCAAATAAATCTTTCAAGTCTTTTCCAGCTCGTGAAAAATCTATAAGGATATAGCTTTCATATTCATTCTTTGCAAATGCTTCGACTATAGTTGATTTTCCGATACGTCTTGCACCCTCGATAAGTAGAGCAGTACTGCCTTTGGACCTTCTTTTCCACTCAAGCATCTTAGCATAAATTTTTCTTATAAACATAGTCTCACCTCAAACCCGACAATTCTTTTTTGCATTTTTGCCACAAACCCGACAATTCTTTTTTGTACTTTTTCTGCAAACCCGACAATTCTTTTTCTTAATTATACCACAAACCCGACAATTGTTCAAGAAATTTTACTGGGATTATGGTGGGGCGGGGATTATGGAGGGATCAGATTAGTCGATTTTCTCAAATCGTTTTAAGCGCGAATCAATTTTAGTAATTTTCGTTTTGCATTTAGATTGATTTTTTTACTTATTATATGACGGGCATATGGTCTATGCCGCGCACTTATAGTCCGCCGCGCGAACAGTATATGACGAGCATTTGATAAAACAGATTCACTTTCAAAAGTAAAATAGCTATACATAGTAAAATTTATTATCGTAGCAAAACCATTAACAAGATATCAACAGAAATAAAAAATAAATGTTGATAATTTTTTTATTTGTTGATATAATATAAAAGACATAGAAAATAGCGAAAATATTATCATAGTATTTGTGAATAAACTGTGGATATCCTGTGGAAATGTTGATAAATCTATGGACTTATCCACAGAAAAGGGCTATTATTCTATGCACAATGCGATTCGAGTAAATATACATATATAAACAGATGCCTGTGGATAAACTATCCACATAGGACGGAGGTAAAATTATGAACAACGCAAAGTCTCTATTTGCATCGTGTGTGGAGGCGCTTAAGGAAGACATTCCTATCAATAATATCGACTTGTGGATCAGTGTTTTAGAGCCGGTCGGCTTGGAGGATGGTGTTTTGGTACTTTTGGCTCCAAATATATTCATAAAGAGTATAGTTGAGTTCAATTACAAGGACACTATCAAGAAAAAACTTGTGTCGATGGACGAGGGTGTCCATGATGTCAAGGTTTTGGACCCTTCTCAAGGCTACGATTACAAGCAAAGTGTTGAGGAGACGTCGAAAAAAACTGGGGATATAATTCCAAATTTGAATCCATATTTCACGTTTAACAGGTTTATTCCGGGGGATGCGAACCTTTATGTTTTTGAAAATTCAAAGAGAATAGCGGAAAATCCTGGCCTTTTATACAATCCATTCTTCCTTTTTGGTAAGACTGGTCTTGGAAAGACGCATTTGATTAATGCGATTGGCAATAAGATGCTAAAGGATCACAAGGATTTTAGGCTTTTATATATCACGAGTGAGGACTTCACGAATGAGCTTATTAGCTGCTTACAAAACAGAACGATGCGCGAATTTAAGGAGAAGTATCGCTCTTTGGACTGCTTGATTATTGACGATATTCAGTTTTTGTCGTACAAGGATCAAACGCAAGAGGAGTTTTTCCACACTTTTAACGCGCTTTACTCTATGAATAAGCAGATAATTATAGCGTCTGATAGGTCACCTAGTGACATTAAGAATATTCAGGACAGAATTATTAGCCGTTTTGAAAGTGGCTTAACTATTGAGGTTAAGCAGCCACCTTTGGAAACGCGTATTGCCATTCTAAAAGCAAAGGCAGATGAAGAGAACTTGGATGTCTCTGATGATGTGCTTGAATATATCGCAAAACGCGCTAAGCAAAACATTCGTCAGCTTGAGGGGGCTCTTATGGGTGTTAAGGCTGCTTCTGAACAAGAAGACGGTACAAAGCTTGAAATTACTGTACCTTTGGCGAAGAGTGCGCTTGATTTTATGAGTCAAAGTGAGGAAAAGGAGATCACCATCGACTCGATTAAGGAAGCGGTTGCGAAGTATTTTAACATTTCGATTGAGGATATAAATTCGAAAAGAAAGCACTCTGATATAGCAATTCCAAGGCAGATAGCGATGTATTTCGCACGGGTTAATACTGATTTATCATACCCAAAGATTGGGGAAGCTTTTGGTGGACGCGATCACTCTACTGTGATATATGCCTATGAAAAGATTTTGAAGGAAAAGAAGACTAAGGCGAATATTAGGGACGCAGTTGAGGCTTTGGAAAAGATTATCTGTGGATAAGTCATCTTTACTGAACATTTAATTCAGAAGACCTGTGGATAAATATTGATGATAAATATGGATTTGATAAACTAATCCACAATTATACAGGACCTACTACTATTACTCTTTATTAAGATTATTATAGGGGAAATATAGTTCTAGTAAAAAAGATATTCAAGAAAAAACATATAGATTTATAAATAGTAGAGTGGCAAAACTATTATTCTAGTAAAAAAAATAATAGAGTATATATTTATATAAGGAAGAAATAAGAGGTGAAATAATAATATGAAGTTCGTTATTGATAGGGATCAATTTTTAAAACATATTACAATCGCTCAAAGGGCTATCTCTCAAAGAAGTCCTCTTGAAATTCTTGAAGCGATTAAGATAACTGCAGCAAATAACAGAATCAGGCTCGTTTCGACTGACACTGAATTAACTATCATCAGTGAATGTGAATGCACTGTAGTCGAAGAGGGCACTTGCTGCTTCTCAAACAAACTTCTTTCTGATATAGTTAGAAAGGTGCCATCTGGCGAGATCAGCTTTACATCAAACGGAGACGACGTTGAGATCAAGGCTAAGTTCTCGAAATTCAAACTAAAGAGCATGCCGCACGACGATTATCCAGAGATTGATACGCACTACAGCTTGGATAAGTCTGTGAAATTAACTATGAAAGAGCTTAACAAGATTATCAAGAAAACACTGTTCTCAACTAGTCAAGATCAAGCGAGACCAACGCTTTGCGGCGTTTACTTCAAGTTTGAAGATGGCCTTTTAAGCGCGGCAAGTCTTGACGGCTACAGAATTAGCTCTTTAAAGTTCAAGGCCGCTGTAGAGGAGAATAGCTCATTTATCGTGCCTTACAGAACTTTAGCTGAAATACAAAAGATGCTTGACGATACAGACGATATCGTGGAAATATCTTACGCAAGGGACAAGGCTGTCTTTAAAATAGACAGTGCTCTTCTATATACAAGGTTAATAGAAGGCGACTTCTTTAATTACGAAGAGGTCTTCGCAAGCGAGGACTACACTACTGTTGAGATCAATAGAATGGATTTAGTGAACGCCATCGAAAGGGTTTCCTTAATAGGTTTCGAGGACAGAATAAGTCTTATTGTCATGGACTTTAAGGACAATAACCTTAACATTGCCGCGTCAAACGAGCTTGGTAACGCGACTGACGACATCATGGTCGAAAAAACTGGCGATGACATCAAGATCGGCTTCAACGGCCGCTACGTTCTTGAAGGTCTCAAGGCCATGAGCGCGGATAAGCTAACTTTGAAGCTTTCTGAAAGCATCAGACCTATGAAGATTTACGAGGGCGAGGAATATCGCTACCTTGTTTTACCTGTAAAAATGCAAGCATAAGTGAGTATATATAATAATAGTAGAGATTAGGTGAGAATTATGAAGTTTAAGCTAGAAGACGAATACATTCAGCTGCAAAATGTTTTAAAAGTTTGCGCGATTGTTGACAGTGGTGCCATGGCTAAAAACATTATTCAAGATGGTCTAGTCAAGGTCAATGGCGAGGTAGAGACTCGTAGGGGCAAGAAGATTAGGCAAGGCGACGTGGTCACTGTATTTGACGAAAGTATCGAGATATGTTAAAGAGTTTAAAGCTTGTAAATTACAGAAGCTTCTCAAAGTTATATTTGAAGTTTCATCCAAAAAAGAACATAATTTTGGCGAACAATGCCAAGGGCAAATCAAATGTGATTGAGTCGATTTATATGCTCAGTTTTTTAAAGAGCTTTAGAACTGAGCGAAATGCGGAGCTGATCAAGTTTGGCAATGCATCTGCCTATGCCTCGTTTGAGTATCTTTACAAGGATATTTTAAATCGGGTCGAGATCACGATTGAGCCCAAGGGCAAGCTCGTCAAGCAAAACGACAAGATGATCAAGAATGCCAAGGAGTACAATCAGCGCTTTGAGGCGGTTCTCTTCGAGCCATTCGACTTAAACATCTTAAAAGGCGCTCCAGGACTTAGGCGTAAGTACATTGACAGCATATTAACAAGGCTGTCGCCGTCGTATCGCGACGAACTACTTAGCTACAATAAAGTGCTTATGAATAGAAATAAGGCACTTAAATTGTACAATGATAAAAATTCTTTAAAAGCAGTTTTAAAGTCCTACGATACGCAGCTAATCACGCTTGGCACGGCTCTCGTAGAAAAGAGAAAAACATTTACAGAGAACTTTAACGCCATTTGCAAGGCCATACATATGGACTTAAGCGGCGGAGACGAATTAATGATCGAGTACAAGACTAACATTGACATAGCGGGTGACATAAAAACGGCTTACGAAAATGCTTTCACAGCCAATCTTGACAAGGATATCGAGAGAAAGACGACTGCGCTAGGCCCTCATAGAGATGATTATCCCATAAGCATAGGGG
>OJKK01000239.1_pt1 | contig 22994 bp, 18 predicted proteins | sample 1596551 | NCBI WGS metagenome assembly OJKK01 (sample SAMEA4350131, study PRJEB24818) | metagenome | biome: human; feature: gut; material: faeces | place: Denmark | collected 2013-09 | reverse complement strand
TACCGATGATGCCGTAGATGGAGCCATCGGGGATGGTCAGGTCGATGTCCTTCAGCGCATTCACCGCGCCGTCCTTCATCTGGAAGGTCTTGGAAAGGTGTTTGATCTCGATCACGATTTACTCCTTAGTTAATGGGGCTGAACCTCTCAGTCTCGCATTCGCTCGACAGCTCCCCTACCGAGGGGAGCCTCTGGCGAAGAGATAAAGCTTTACGAAATGCCAAGGCCTCTCCTCGATAGGAGAGGTGGCATTGCGAAGCAATGACGGAGAGGTTAACCCACGATGGGTGCCAGGCTGTCCTGCTTGCCGCCGTAGATGCCCATGGGCTCGACGTGGATGCCGGCGACGGTCACCAGATGGGTGCCCTTCTCCTTATTGAAGTTGTCCAGATACGGCTGATGCTGGAAGTAGTTGGTGTCGCACTGGCCGTCCTCGACGATGGTGTTGGGGATCACATAGTCGTCGTACTCCTGGATATCCAGAGTGATGCCCTTCGCGGCCAGAATGTCCTTGCAGACCTCCAGGACCTCGCAGTGGGGAGCGGGAGTAGCAGCGCAGCTGACGGTCTCGCCGTTCAGTGCATCGTAGTCGATGGAAGGGTCATAGCCATCGGTCGGGTTCTCGACGACGGAGACGACAGCGCCCTTGTAGTTCTCATCCATGAAGTCCTTGACCTGCTGGCTCTGCAGAGCGGCGACGAGGGCCTTGATCTTGGGCTCGTTCTCGTTGCCCTCCTTGCAGACCAGAACATTGACGTAAGCAGAAGAGCCGTCCTCCATTGCCAGAGCGTCGGTCATGGGGTCCAGACCAGCGGAGATGGCGTAGTTGGAGTTGATGACAGCGTAGTCCTCATCCTGCAGGACGTTGGGGACCTGAGCAGCCTCGACCTCATCGACGGTGACGTTCAGGGGGTTCTCCTCGATGTCGTTTTTGGTTGCGGTCAGGCCGGCGTCAGCCTTCAGCTTGAAGAAGCCGTTCTTCTCCAGCAGGGTCAGAGCGCGGGCCTCGTTGGTGGTGTCGTTGGGGACAGCGACCTTCACCTTGTCCAGCTTTGCCACAGCGGAAGCAGCCTCAGAAGAAGCGGCAGTGCTGGAAGCAGCAGAGCTTGCGGTGGAAGAAGAGCCGCCGCAGGCGGTCAGGGCGGCAGCAGCGGCTGCGACACCGGTAACTTTCAGAAAATCACGACGAGTAATCATAGTTTTTTCCCTCTCTATTATTGGATAGAATGTACAGCGGCGGCGCGGCACAGTCCGCGCCCGCCTTGAACGGAAGCATCAAAAAAGCCTCCGTCCCTGCCAGCCATGCGCTGCACAAGGACGGAGGCTTTGAAACTTCCGTGGTACCACCTTGGTTCACAGCATCCTCGCGGACACTGCCTCAAAACTGCGGCAGAATTTTTTCTGCTTACAGCCGGACGCTTTAACGGGCGCACCCGTCGCGGACTAGTGCTCTTGCTCTTCGTCCGCGCAGCTCCGAGACCATTTTCGGCTCCCTGTTTCCTGCCCTTTTCCACCTGCCGGGCTCTCTGGTAAGGCTCATGCGAAAGCTTACTCTTCTCTTCACAGCCATTTTAGTGATATTGCGTTTATTGTACTCGCCTCGACGGGATTTGTCAACCCCCTAAAACAAACTTTTTCAGTAGGGAATTGAAGCTCCTTCGCCCATGAGACAAAATATGCCCCCGCGCTGTGTGCGCGGGGGCATATTCAGAAGCTATCGATCAGCCCTGCTCCTGCTGTGCCTTCTTGGCTTCGAGAGCCAGAATGGCGTCGCGGCGGCTCAGGTTGATGCGGCCCTGCTGGTCGATGTCCGTCACCTTGACGACGATGGCATCACCCACAGCGACAACATCCTCCACCCGCTCGACACGCTTGGTGTCCAGCTTGGAGATGTGGACGAGGCCCTCCTTGCCCGGAGCGATCTCGACGAAGGCACCGAAGTTCATCAGACGGGTGACCTTGCCCTTGTAGATAGCACCGATCTCGGGGTCTTCCACGATGGTCCTGATGGTGAAGATGGCGCGCTTTGCGTCCTCCTGGTCCACAGCGGAGACGAAGACATGGCCGTCCTCCTGCACGTCGATCTTGCAGTTGCAGGTGGCGCAGATGTCCTGGATGACCTTGCCGCCCTTGCCGATGACGTCCTTGATCTTATCGGTGGGGATCATCATGCTGAACATCTTGGGGGCCCAGCGGCTCAGCTCGCAGCGAGGCTCTGCGATGACGGGCTTGATGATCTCATCGAGGATGTACAGACGGCCCTTGCGGCACTTCTCGAAGGCCTCGGCGATGATGTCGTAGGTCAGGCCGTCGATCTTAATATCCATCTGGATGGCGGTGATGCCCTTGCGGGTGCCGCCGACCTTGAAGTCCATATCACCGTGGAAGTCCTCCACGCCCTGAATGTCCAGCATGGTCATCCAGCGGTCACCCTCGGTGATGAGGCCGCAGGAGATGCCGGCGACAGGAGCCTTGATGGGGACGCCTGCGTCCATCAGAGCCAGCGTGGAGCCGCAGATGGAAGCCTGAGAGGTGGAGCCGTTGGAAGAGAGGACCTCAGACACGCAGCGGATGGTGTAGGGGAACTCTTCCAGAGAGGGCAGCACAGGCAGGAGAGCGCGCTCAGCCAGTGCGCCGTGGCCGATCTCGCGGCGGCCGGGGCTGCGGGGTGCGCGGGCCTCGCCGACGGAGTACGGCGGGAAATTGTAGTGATGGATGTAGCGCTTGGTCTGCTCGTCGGTCAGGTCATCCATGAGCTGGTTGTCCTTGGTGCCGCCGAGGGTGCAGGTGGTGAGCACCTGAGTCTGGCCGCGGGTGAACATACCGGAGCCATGCACACGGGGCAGGATGCCGACTTCTGCGGCCAGCGGGCGGATCTCGTTGATGCCGCGGCCGTCCACGCGCTTGCCCTCGTCCAGCAGCCAGCGGCGGACGACGTACTTCTGCATCTTGTAGCTGACGAGGTCGAGGTCGGCCTCGGTCAGGTCAGGGTACTCCTCGGCGATCTTGTCCATGATGGGCAGCAGGGCGGCATCACGCACATTCTTGTCGTCGGTATCCATGGCGGCCTTGAAGTCGTCGAGATACTTCTCCTTAATAGCGTGGAACACGTCCATATCGAGGCCCACGACCTGGAAATCGATCTTCGGCTTGCCGCGCTCGGCCACGATGCCGTTGATGAAGGTGATGATCTTCTTGATCTCCACGTGAGCGGCCTTGATGGCGTTCAGCACGGTGTCCTCATCGACCTCATTGGCACCGGCCTCGATCATGACGATCTTGTCCATGGTGGCGGCGACGGTCAGGGCCAGGTCGCTCTTCCTGCGCTGCTCCTGAGTGGGGTTCAGGACGATCTCGCCGTCCACCAGACCCACCTGCACGCCGCCGATGGGGCCGTTCCAGGGGATCTCGGACACCGCGGTGACCAGAGAAGCGCCGATCATGCCGGCGATCTCAGGGCTGCAGTCGGGGTCAAGGCTCATGACGGTCATGGTGATGCAGACGTCGTTGCGCATCTCCTTCGGGAACAGGGGGCGCATGGGACGGTCCACGACGCGGCTGGTCAGGATGGCGCGCTCGCCGGGGCGGCCCTCACGGCGCATGAAGCTGCCGGGGATGCGGCCTGCGGCGTAGAGCTTTTCCTCGTACTCCACATTCAGGGGGAAGAAATCGACGCCCTCGCGGGGCTTGGGGCTCATGACCACGTTGCACATCACGCAGGTCTCGCCGTAGCGGATGAGGGCGCTTGCGTTGGACAAGCCGCACATCTTGCCCATCTCCACCTTGAAGGGGCGGCCTGCCAGCGTAGTCTCGTAAACTTTGAAGTTATCAAAGTTTTCTTTGCGGGAACCAAATTCGATTGCCATTTGGTTTGCCTCCTTATGTCCGTTTGATATTCCAAAAGGCTGCCCGCCGCGCATCATAGCAATAAATCCAGCGTCCGTGCCGCTTCACACAGGCGTTCGATTTACTGCTGCAACACGCAGCAGCGGCCTATTTGTTCCAGTGTCTGGGATACAAGGGAAAATCCAACATAAAAGAGCAAAGGGCAGGCACCCTTTGCGGTACCTGCCCTCTGTTTTCTATTACTTACGCAGACCCAGAGTTGCGATCAGAGCACGGTAACGCTCGATGTCCTTCTTCTGGAGGTAGGCCAGCAGATTGCGGCGGCGGCCAACCATCTTCATCAGACCACGGCGGCTGTGGTGATCGTTGGGGTTCTTCTTCAGGTGCTCGTTCAGCTCGTTGATGTGAGCGGTCAGCAGAGCGACCTGGACTTCGGGAGAGCCAGTGTCCTTCTCGGTCAGAGCGACTTTGGCCATAACTTCCTGCTTGTTCATAGTAACAGTACCTCTTTATAAAATTTTTATTTGCCAGCGACACAGCAGCGGGAAAACGGTACTCCCGAGTGGGCATACTCCCAGCCCCGTATCGCGGTAACAGGGCTAGTATAACAGAAACCAACGTAAAAAGCAAGAAAAATTTTTACAGATCCGCAAAAATAAGGATGTTGTTTTCCCGTCAAATCATGTTATAATCTGTCTATTGTAATAAAGAGGTAGATCGAATGACACATTGCTTTTCCCGCCGCAGCTTCCTCAAAGGAAGCGCAGCCGCCGCAGCGGTTCTTTCAAGCCCGCTCCTCCCGGCTGATGCGGCTTCTTCTGAAACCGAAAACGGCCTGTTCTCCCCTGTCTCTCCTCTCTGCCAGACCCAGTACGGCCCGGTGAAGGGCAGAGAGGGCGAAAACGGCCTGCTCTGCTGGTACAGCATCCCCTACGGTGCTGCCCCCACGGGCGAAAGCCGCTGGACAGCCCCGCAGGAGCCCGCCCGCTGGCTCACTGTGCGGGACTGCACCAGCCCCGCTCCGGCGGCCTACCAGTACACCACGTTCCCCCTCGGCACCGAGGACTGCCTGACACTGGATGTCTACTCTTCTTCTGACGCCAAAAAGCGGCCCATCCTCGTCTATCTGCACGGCAGCGCCGCCACAGGCTCATCTCTCGAGCTGCCCGGCTGCGAACTCGTGCGGGACGCGGGCTGCGTCTTTGTCGCCCTCAACTACCGGCTGGGGCTGTTCGGGTGGAACTGTCTGCCCGCTCTTACTTCCGGCTCCGACGCCACCGGAAGCTTTGCCCTGCTGGACATCGCCCGGGCGCTGGACTGGGTGCGGGACAACATCCGCCGCTTCGGCGGCGATGCCGACAACATCACCCTCTGCGGCTTCTCTGACGGCGGGCGGATGGCAGCGGCCCTTGCGGGCAGCCCGCTCTTCCGTGGGCGCTTTCAGAAGGCCGTCGCCATCTCCGGCGGGCTGTCCCTCGCCGACCCGGACGCCGCCGCCCAGAAGCTGGCTGAAAATTTCGCGCCGCTGGCCGTGGAAGACGGACGGTTCGCTGATACGGCTTCCGCCGCCGAATGGCTGCTGACGCCGGGGGCGGACGTCCGGGAATGGCTCTGCGGCCTCGAGCCGGCCCGCATTGCTGCCCTCGGCAAACCAGCCATCCTCTACGCAGACGATGTAGTGCTCTCCCGGGGCGCCCGGAGTGCTGTCCCCCTCCTGCTGCTCAGCAGCGCCACCGAATTCAGCGGCTTTGTCCGGGACGACCTGCGGCCCGCTTCCAGCGCGGCCCGGGCCTATGCCGTAAAATACGGCTCAGCCCTCTGCCGCTGGAGCAGCACCGAAGCCGTCGCCGAAGCGCTGGGCGGCAGTGCTCCGGTCTGGCTTGGCCTCATCGACTACGGCGGGGCCGACAGTCAGACGGCTGTCCCGGGCCTCGGCTCCTTCCACGGCCTGCCGCTGGCGCTCTTCTCGTCCGAAAGCAGCTATTCTGCCTGTGCTGATTTGTCTTCGGCAGGTGCGCAGGCCCTTTCGGCCCGGCTGAAGCAGGCGCTTGCCGGCTTCATGACCAGCGGTTCCCCGGGCTGGGACGCCTGGACGCCGCAAGACCGCGCTGCCCTCCACTTCGATGCCGACAGCGAAACGGCCTGCATCACCCTCAACTCCTACCCGGATACCCAGGAAAATATCCGCGCCGCCATGGCCGCAGACACGTCCCTCTCCGCCGCCGAAAAGGAAACGGTGGAGCACCTCTATTTTTCCGGTCTCTCCTTCTGACGAAGCAAAAACGCACCTCACCGATATCTTTCATCGGTGAGGTGCGTTCTTGTTTTATTCAGCGGCTGATGCCGCCCACAGCCTTTTTGATCTCGGCTTTGTTCTGATACATCGCAGCATCGGCCTCCATGAACAGCTCGTCCGCCGTCATGGTGCGGCCTGCCTGCATGGCATAGCCCACTGCGATGGAGACGGGATACTCTTCCTTCGCATCCCACTCCGCGCACAAGTGCCGGAGCGTTTCAACTGCTGCCTTCACAGCGTCCTCATCCGTCGCAGCCGCAATGACCGCGAACTCGTCGCCGCCGATGCGGAAGCAGTCCTCGGCCCGATAAAAGGCCTCCCGGATGCAGCGGGCCGCACAGCAGAGCAGTTCGTCACCGGCACGGTGGCCGTATTGGTCGTTGGTCTGCTTGAGCCAGTTGACGTCCATAACGATGTAGGTCCAGTCCGTGCGCTCGGGCCAGCGGGACTTCATATACTTGAAGGCCGTATAGTTGAAAAGCCCGGTCAGCGAGTCGGCGTAGGCCAGCTTCTTGTAGTTTTCCAGCTGGGCCTGTTCGTTGACAGCCTGCCGGATGCGGTGGAGCACGATGCGGCCCAGCATCACCAGAAATCCCAGCAGACCGGCGCAGTAGCACACGGCGTAAGTCCGGCCCCGGTAGCCGCTGTAGAAGGTCGCCAGCGCAAGCAGAGCACCCGCTGCCAGCACGCCGAAAGCCAGCAGGATGTTCCTCACCTCGCCGCTGTGGTTCTTTTTATAGGAGACCACGAGGGTATGGAATGCTGCCAGAATGCTGGCAATGACGGTGATATGAATGGGCATGAGCAGCCACAGCATGGGCTGTCCGGCCAGCAGCCAACCCGCAGCATCTGCTGCCAGCAGTACCAGCATAGCCATCTGCGGGAGGCGGATGAGCCAGCCATCATTCCTTATGGTACAGCGGACGAATTCCAGCGTGAAAGGCACTGTGAGGCTGAAGGTGACCAGTGAGACGAACACGACGAGATTCGCCCTGTCCGTCACCAGTGCCAGCAGCTCGGAATCCGTCAGTATCCAGATGCCGGCGTCCAGCATCAGCCCGATCAACACCCGGGTCTGATGGCGGACCTCCGGCGTGAAGATGCTGTGCATCGTCACCATCAGAACGCCAAGCTCCACGGCGCAGAGGACGCAGAGCAGGAAGAACGCCAGTGCATAAAAGCTGCGCCTGAAGTAATAGCCGCTCAGTTTCGTCTGGGTGGCCAGCACCGGCTCGCTGCTCAGCATTGCGCTGAGGGCCGACGGCTCCGCACAGCGGAGCACCAGCGTCTTTCCGGCCGCGCCCTCCGGCAGAGCAGCAAAGAGCCGCATCTCTGCCGGGCCGCTGCCCGGGTCGTAGGTATAGAACGCCGTCTCCTGACCGTCCGCCGCCCGCAGCCCGAGGCTGAACTTCTGCTTCGTGCTGCGGATGCTCAGCATCAGGCTTTCCCCCATGCTTTCCGGAATGTCATACACGGCCTGCCGGTCTGTTTCCAGCGTCCAGCTGTCGTTCAGTTCCTGCAGACTGCCCTGCACCAGTGTGCGGTGGGGGTCTTCCTGCACACGGCAGGAGTCCGCCACCCCCAGAAGGACCAGCACCGCCACCAGCCAGATCAGGATGCGCAGGCACCATTTCTGTGTTGTTTTTTTCATAAAGCTCGCTCCGCAAAGTATTCCTGCGCGCGCTGGGCTGCGTGGTCGATGCACTCGCGCAGCTCATCCAGCGTGTCGAACTTTTTGCTGGGGCTGAGGTAGGCGTGGAACTCCACCACCGGGTCGGTGCCGTAAAGGTCGCCGGTAAAGCCCGGGATGAAGGTCTCGCAGGTCACCTTGCTCTCGTCGCTGTTGACGGTGGGCCGGGTGCCAAGGCCGGTGGCCGAGGGGTACCACCTGTCCCCTATCCTGGTGCGGGTGATATAGATGCCGTACCGGGGCAGCTGGAAGCCCTGCGGGTAGAGCTGATTGATGGTCGGCACGCCCAGCGTCCGGCCAAGGCCCGCCCCGTGATGCACCGTGAAGCGGATGGCGTAGGGCATCCCCAGCATGGCATTGGCCGCCGGGATGTCACCGCCTTCCAGCGCGGTGCGGATGCGGGTGGAGGAAACAGGCTTCTCCTCAAACTGTGCCATCGGCAGGACAACGACCTCCACGCCCAGCGGCGCGCAGAGCTGACGCAGCAGCTCCGGTGTGCCTGCCGCCCTGGCCCCGAAGGTGAAGTTCTCGCCGCAGAACAGCGCCCGGGCGTTGCAGTCCCGGATGATGCCCAGCACGAACTGCTCCGGCGTCATGGCCTTGATCTCCTCGAAATCGGGGCAGAGATAGTGCTCCACGCCGAGGCTGGCGATGAGGGCGTGCTTGTCCTCGGTGGAGAGCAGACGCTTGCCCTTCATCTTGTTTTCGGTGGGCAGGCGGAAGGTGAACACCGCCGGTGCCGCGCCGTGGGCCCTGGCCCACTCCACTGCGCCATTGATGACCGCGCGGTGGCCGATGTGGATGCCGTCAAAAAAGCCCATTGCCACAGCAGAGCCGTGGGCACCGCCCAGTGCAAGCGGCGCAAGCTGTGAATAGATCTGCATGAATGTTCTTTAATTCCTCTCTACAAAGAGTTTTTCGACCTTGAGCACACCGCCGGTGATGTTCGCAAGACCCAGGAACTGACCTTCGGCATTGCGGACACGGTAACGGCCATCTGCCGCCGGGTAGCGGCTGGTGGGGCAGCCGTTGTACAGGTGCTGCTCCACCCTCGGCTCTGCCACCAGCAGAGGCAGGCTCTCGAACACGCTCTCCACCGGCAGCATCAAAGCCTGCAGTGCCTCGGGGCCTGCGTCCTTTGCCGCCTGTATCTCTTCCAGCGTGTGGGCGTCGGCCTCGGTGTAGACACCCGCCGTCGTGCGGCGCAAAGCGCTCATGGTGCCCTTCTGGCCCATAGCGGCGGCAATGTCCTCCAACAGGGTGCGGATATACGTCCCCTTGGAGCAGCGGACGGTGAGGACGTATTCGTTCTCCGCCGGGCTGCCGCCGTACCGGATGTCCAGGATCTCGATGGGGCGGGCCTTCCGCTCCACCGTGACGCCCTCGCGGGCCAGCTTATAGAGGGGCTGGCCGTTGATCTTGACCGCCGAGTACATGGGCGGCGTCTGCATCCGGGGGCCGAGGAACCGGGGCAGAACAGCCCGCAGCTCCTTCTCCCCTGCCGTCACCGGGGCTGTTTCCAGCACGGTGCCGGTGATGTCGCCGGTGTCGGTCTGCATCCCCAGCCGCAGCCGGGCGCAGTAGGTCTTGGTGTGGTCGAGCTGAAGGTCCACGGCCTTGCTGGCCCCGCCGCAGAACACCGGCAGAACGCCGGTGGCCATGGGGTCCAGCGTACCGCTGTGGCCCAGCTTGCGGGTGCCGAGGATGCCGCGCAGCTTGGCGATGACGTCAAAGCTGGTCCACTCCATCGGCTTATCTACGATAAGGATGCCCTGCATCAGCTTTCCTCCTGCGTCTCGGGGCGGTCGAGTTCCGCCTCCACCTCGGCCAGAATGGCGCTCTTGGCGTTGTCGAGGTTGCCCAGCAGCTCACAGCCCGCTGCGCGGGTGTGGCCGCCGCCGCCCAGACGCCGCGCGATGGCACAGGCGTCCACGCCCTTGGCGGCGCGCACGCTGATGCGGTAGCTGCCGCCGGGCTGCTGACGGAGCAGCAGGCCCACTTTGACCCCCTCGATGCTGATGGGCAGGCTGGTCAGCTCTTCCAGGTCAGCCGGGTCCACACCGCTCTGCTCTATCTCGTCCCGGGTCAGATACATCAGGGCGCAGCGGCCCTCAAGATGATATTCCAGATGGTTGCGGGCGATACGCTCCGCCTCCATCCGCTCCCGGGGCTTGGTGTCGAAGAGCAGGGTGTTCAGCTCCTCCACCTGCGCACCGGCCAGAATGAGCTTTGCAGCCACGATGTGGGTGTTGGCAGTGGTGGAAGAGAACCGGAAGCAGCCGGTGTCCGTAGCGAGGCCGGTGTAGAGGCAGTTGGCGATGAGGGGGGTGATCTCCACGCCCATCTCGCTGATGACCTCATACAGAAGCTCTGCCGCTGCGGCCGCATTGCCGTCCAGCAGGGTGAAATCCGCATAGCCGCTGTTGCCCGTATGGTGGTCGATGCAGAGATCGATATGGCGGGTATACTGCGGCATGCCGTTGTTTTCGCCAAAGAGCTGCACGCTGGCAACATCCACGGCCACAACGGTCTTGGGCTCAAACTCGCCCCGGAACGGCACCGGTGCGGTAAAGCTGTAGCGGGAAGGCACTGCATCGGAGCAGAGGACAGCTGCCGTCTTGCCCAGCGCCTTGAGCGCGTGGCAGAGGGCGCTGCCGCAGCCGATGGTGTCGCCGTCCGGGTTTTTATGACACAGGATCAGAATGTTGTCCGCAGCACAGAGGCGCTCGGCCATCTGCTGCACATTGAGCTGTTCTGTCATTTGATGGTTCCATCCTTTCCGCAGCGCTGGATTTATTCCTCGGTCTCGGCGGGCTGGGAGTCCTCCGCGTCGCCGTTCACATTCAGCGTGCGGAGCAGCTCGTTGATGTGGGCTGCATAGGCGGCACCGTCGTCCTCCACAAAGATGAAGCGGGGTGCCTTGCGGATGTGCATTTTCTTGCTCACTTCGGTGCGCACATGGCCTGCGGCGCGGTTCAGGGCCTCGATGGCGGGCTTGGGGCCGTCCTCACGGCCCATCACGCTCACATAGACCTTCGCCACGTCCAGGTCGGGCGTCACATCCAGCCGGGTGACGGTCAGCAGACCGCCCTCCAGCCGCGGGTCTTTCAGCCGTCCGATGATGGCGATGAGCTCACGCTTCATGTCCTGCGCCAGACGGCCCATATTTTTCTGAGACATAGTTTCTCCTCTGAAAAGCCCGTTATCACCGCCCGGGGGCGGTGATAACAGCAGCTTCAACTCTTAGTCGCGGTATTCTTCCATCTTGAAGGCCTCGTAGACGTCGCCTTCCTTGACGTCGGCAAACTTTGCCAGAGTGACGCCGCACTCGTAGCCCTCGGCCACTTCCTTGGCGTCGTCCTTGAAGCGCTTCAGAGATGCGATCTCGTCCTCTGTGATGACGATGCCGTCACGGACGACACGCACCTTGCTGTCGCGGGTGATCTTGCCGCTGGTGACACGGCAGCCTGCGACGGTGCCGACGTTGGAGATCTTGTAGACCTGACGGACCTGCAGCTCGCCCAGAGACACCTCGCGGAACTTGGGAGCCAGCATACCCTTCATAGCGTCGGTGACGTCGTTGATGGCGTCATAGATGACGCGGTACATACGCATCTCGACCTTGGTGGCAGCGGCCTCTTCCTTCGCCACGTTGTCGGGGCGGACGTTGAAGCCGATGATGATGGCGTTGGATGCGTCGGCCAGGTCAACGTCGGACTTGCTGATGGCGCCGACGCCGGCGTGGATGACGCGGACGCGGACCTCGTCGTTGGAGATCTTCTCGAGGCTCTGCTTGACGGCCTCGGCGGAGCCCTGCACGTCAGCCTTGACGACGATGGCCAGCTCCTTCATATCGTTCTGAGCCATCTGGCTGAACAGGTTATCCAGCGTGACCTTCTGGAAGGAGGAGAACTGCTTCTCCTTGGCGGCAGCGATGCGCTGCTCGGCCAGCTCACGGGCCAGACGCTCGTCCTCGACGGCCTCGAACAGGTCGCCGGCCTCAGGCACAGCGGTCAGACCGGTGATCTCCACAGGAGTGGAGGGGCCGGCGTCGTTCAGCAGAATGCCCTTGTCGCTGCGCATGGTACGCACACGGCCCACGGCGGTACCGGCGATGATGACATCGCCGGAGTGGAGGGTGCCGTTCTGCACCAGAATGGTGGCGATGGGGCCCTGGCCCTTGTCCAGACGAGCCTCGACGACAGCGCCCTTGGCACGGCGGTTGGGGTTGGCCTTCAGCTCCATGACCTCAGCTTCCAGAGCGATGCGCTCCAGCAGGTCGTTGATGCCCATGCCGGTCAGAGCAGAGACGGGGATGCAGGCGACGTCGCCGCCCCAGTCCTCGGTGATGATGCCGTACTTGGTCAGGCCCTCCATCACGCGCTCGGGGTTGGCGGTGGGCTTATCCATCTTGTTCATGGCCACGATGAGCTTGACATTGGCAGCCTTGGCATGGTTGATGGACTCGACCGTCTGGGGCATGATGCCGTCATCGGCGGCGACGACCAGAACTGCAATATCGGTCATGTTGGCACCGCGGGCGCGCATGGAGGTGAACGCCTCGTGGCCCGGGGTATCGAGGAAGGTGATGAGGCTGTCGTTGACCTTGACCTGATATGCACCGATGGCCTGAGTGATGCCGCCGGCCTCGCCTGCGGTGACGTTGGTCTTGCGGATCGCGTCCAGGATACTGGTCTTGCCGTGGTCAACGTGGCCCATGACGCAGACGACCGGGGGACGGGTGACGAGATCGTCCTGAGAATCCTCCTCCTGGGTGAACAGGCGCTCCTCGATGGTGACGTGGACTTCCTTCTCGACCTTGGCGTGGAACTCCTCGGCCACCAGAGCGGCGGTATCGAAATCGATGATGTCGTTGATGGCGTGCATCTCGCCCATCTGCATGAACTTGGCGATGACCTTGCCGGCCTGCTGCTTCAGGCGGGCAGCCAGCTCACCGACGGTGATCTCATCGGGGATGAGGACCTTCAGCTGTGCATTGCGGGCCTTTTCCAGCTGGATGCGCTGCAGACGCTCGAACTCGGTCTCGCGCTTGCCCTTCTGGAACTGCTGGCGCTGGCGCTGGCCGCGCTGGGTGAACTTCTGCTTGTTGCCCTGGGGGGTGGGCTTGCGGCGGTTCTCGGTGTTCTTGGTGGAAGCCAGATCGTCGTAACGGGCGTCGAAGCGGTCCACGTTCATATCGACGGTGCGGGTATCGACGGTGACCTGATTGTCCTCGCGGCGGACAGAGACGGACTGAGCAGTAGCTGCCGTAGCCTTTGCGCCGGTCTCACGGGCCAGCTCGCTCAGGGAGACGGTCTTCTCCTCGCGCTTCTTGTGCTGCTCGTTCTTCTTGTTGTTTTGCTTGGCAGCGGGCTTTGCCTCGGCCATTGCGGGCTCAGCCTTGGGAGCCTTGGGAGCCTCGGGCTTCTTTTCGGCCTTGGGCTCTGCCTTCTTCTCGGCGGGCTTCGGCTCAGCCTTGGGGGCCTTGGCGCTGTTCAAAAACTCGTCCAGGCTCTTGACGCTGTTGTCCTTGCTGAACTTCTCCAGCAGGTAGTTCAGCTCGTTCTCCTCCAGAGTGGAGCTGTTCTTCTTGCCGGTGCTGCCCATGGCGTTCAGCTCGTCGAGGACCTTCTTGGCAGAGATGCTCAGGTCCTTTGCAAAATCGCTCACTTTATATTTTACGGTCATTCGCTCATATCCTCCTCAGTTTGAATCGCTCCGCACGCCGTCAGCCGGTCAAAGCAGAGCTTGGCGAGGTTGCGGTCGGTGACGGCATAAATGGCCACCGGTTTGCGGCTGATGTCAGCCAGCTTATCCTGTGTCAGCGGCATGGGGATGACGTCCACCATATCGCCCACAGCGTAGTTGAGCCGCTGCACGGTCTTGGGGCTGGCGTCGGACGCAGTCATCACGAGCCATGCCTTGCCCTTGACGACGGCGTCTTCCACCGCGTCAAAGCCCATGGTCAGAGCGCCCGCCTTGCGGCAGAGGCTCACGGCCTGGAACAGGGCCTCATTCGGCTCAAGGGCCGGTCTTGCGGGGGCGTTATGCTTCTTTGCCATCGCGGTCGGCCTCCTTTTCCGCTTCCACACCGGCCAGCTGCTGGGCCAGTGCATCGTATACCTCGGCGGGGACCGGCTGCTCAAAGCAGCGCTCCAGCGCCTTCTTCTTTTTTGCCTTTGCAAGGCAGGCGGCATCCGGGCAGAGGTAAGCACCGCGGCCGGGCTTCTTGCCCACGGGGTCGATGCTGATCTCTCCGCTGGGTGCGCGCACCACACGCACCAGTTCCTTCTTGGGGCGGCTGGTCAGGCAGCCGATGCACTGGCGGGCAGGGATCTTCTTTTGTGCCATCCGGTTTTCCCTCCTTCGGCAGGTGTTCCGCGCTTATTCTGCGGCGGTGTCTTCGGTCTTCTCAGCCTCGGCAGCCTTCGGCTCTTCCTCGCCGTAGTAGCCGCTCTCGGGGCGGATGTCGATATTGTAGCCGGTCAGGCGGGCGCACAGACGGGCGTTCTGGCCCTTGTTGCCGATGGCAAGGCTCAGCTGCTGGTCCGGCACGGTCACGCGGCAGGAGCGGGTCTCGCCGGGCAGCAGCTCGACCTTGACCACCTTTGCGGGGCTGAGAGCTGCGGAGATGAACTCGGAGATGTCCTCGCTCCACTTCACGATGTCGATCTTCTCGCCGCCCAGCTTCTCGACCACAGCGGCCACACGGTCGCCGTGGGGGCCGATGCAGGCAGAGACGGGGTTGACGTTGGCGTCCTTGGACCAGACAGCCATCTTGGTGCGGGCGCCGGCCTCGCGGCTGATGGCCTTGACCTCGACGGTGCCGTCGTAGATCTCAGGCACTTCCAGCTCGAACAGGCGCTTGACGAGGCCGGGGTGGGTGCGGCTGATCATGACGCGGGGGCCGCGCTCGCTTGCCACGACATCCACGATGTAGACCTGCAGCATCTGGCCCTCGGTGTAGACCTCGCCGGGGACCTGCTCGTTGCGGGGCAGGATGGCCTCGCCGCCCTTGCCCAGGTCGAGGGCAACGATGCCCTTCTCGGGGTCAACGCGGGTGACGGTAGCCTGCACGATGTCGTGGGCGCGGGACTGGATCTCACTCAGCTGCTGGCTGCGCTCGGCCTCACGGATGCCCTGACGGATGACGTGCTTTGCGGTCTGGGCGGCGATGCGGCCAAAGTCCTTGGTCTTGAGGGGGGTCACGACGCGGTCGCCCACCTGATAGCTCTTGCGGATGTGCTGCGCCTCGGTGATGCCGATCTCGCTGTGCTCGTCGTACCAGTCCTCATCGGCCACGACGTCCTGGATGAGGGCGACGTTGAACTTGCCGGTGTCGGGGTCGATCTCGACCATGACGTGGTCGTCCTCGACCTCGTAGTTCTTCTTCACGGCGATGACGATCGCAGCCTTGATCTTTTCGATCAGGTACTCCGCGGTGATGCCGCGCTCGTGCTCCAGCATGGAGAGAGCTTCAAAAAATTCGTTGTTCGCTGCTGCCATTTTTCGGGTTCCTCCTAGTTTATAATGGTATCTTTTCTCGATTCATCTTTGGCTCTCCCTCCGGGAGAGCTGGCGCGGAACGCGCCTGAGAGGGTTATTCTTAATCAAACAGATGTTCGTCGTCACAGAGATGGACGCCGGATGCGGCGTTCACCTCAAAGCTCACCGGGCCGTTCTCCGTCTCGACCGTGACGGTGCTGCCCTCGCGGCCTTTCAGGATGCCGGCAAACTCGCGCACGCCGTCGGCGGTGGGGCGGATGAGCTTGACGCCGATCTTCTCGCCTCTGAGTGCCTCGTAGTGCTCCGGGCGGGTCAGCCTGCGGCCAAGGCCGGGGCTGCCCACCTCGAGATAATAGCTCTGGTCGATGGGGTCTGCCTCATCGAGGATGGGGTCCAGCGCGTGGGACACTTCGGCACAGGTGTCGGTGTCCATGGTGCCGTCCCTGTCGATGAGCACACGGAGATACCAGTCCGGCCCTTCCTTCTCAAAGACCACATCCCACAGGCGCAGGCCCATGCCCTCCACGACGGGGCGGACAAGCGCTTCGACTCTCTGGGCGGTGTTGCCGCCAGACTGCTTCGCCATAAAAAACCTCCAAACAAACAAGAAAAGCGGACCTTGCGGCCCACTTTCCAATAAAACTATAGCGTACTACTAGAATATAGCATACTCTTGCGGATTATGCAAGCTTTTTCGTGAAAAATCCTCTTCTCACAGCACCCAGACGCCGTCGCGGAACAGCTCCACGGTGCGGCCGTCGCGGCACTTGCCGGTGATATGGCTGTCCTCGGCGCCCACCATGACGTCCTCGTGGATGGCGGACTGGTTCATGCCCCGGGCCAGCAGCTCGTCCTTGGTCAGGCGGGTGCCGTTCTCGGTGGTGCCGGGATAGCTGGCACCAAAGGCGATGTGGCAGGCGGCGTTCTCGTCGAAGAGGGTGCTGTAGAACAGCGCGCCGCTGCGGTTGATGGGGCTGGACGCCGGAACCAGCGCCACCTCGCCGATGCTCCGTGCGCCCTCGTCGGTGTCCAGAAGCTGACCCAGAAGCTCCGCGCCCTCGTCTGCACCGTGCTCCACGACCCGGCCATCCTTGAAGGTGACATGGAAGCCCTTGATGAGCTGGCCGTTGAAGACGTAGGGCTTGGTGCCGTAGACGATGCCGTTCACCCTGTCCTTGTGGGGGGCGGTAAAGACCTCTTCGGTGGGGATGTTGGGCAGGAAGACCACGCCCTTTTCGCTGACGCTGGCGGCACTCTCCCAGACGGCCTTGTCGGCGATGCCGACGGTCAGGTCGGTGCCATTGCTGCTCTCGAAGTGGACGCTCTCGAGGTCGAGGGCGTTCATCTTGTCCTTCAGGCCGGTCAGACGGTCGAGGTGGGCCTTCCACTCGCTGACGGGGTCGCCGCCCGTCACGCGGCAGACGTTGAAGATGAGCTGCCAGAGCTTCTCGATGGCCGCAGCCTCGTCCAGCTCCGGGAACATCTTCTTCGCCCACGGGGCGCTGGGCATGGCGGCGATGGACCACTGGACGCGGTCGTTCATGGTGTACTCCCGCCACGGAGCCATGAACTTGCGCTGCGCAGCGTTCACACGGCTGATCTTCGCGCCGTCCAGACCGGCGTAGACCTCGGGGTCGTCGGCAAGGATGTGGAGGACGCAGACGCCGCCCTCGCTCTCGGCATAGTCCAGATAGCGGCGCAGCTGATAAGACTTGAAGTCGGTCAGGGCCTCCTCGCTGCCCAGCTCCATCCGGCTGCGGGAGACCTCGTTGTCGCTCCAGTTCACCAGCACGTCACGGGCGCCGGCCTCGTAGGCACTGCGCACGCACAGACGGGCCAGCGGGGCGGCCTCGAGGCAGCAGTTGATGACAAGGGTCTGGCCCGGCTGGGGGTTGACGCCCACACGGACGATGAAGTCGGCGTATTTTTTCAGAAGAAGAGTAAAGTTTTCCACGGAATATCCTTTCTGCCGTGCAGACCACGGCGGTGCATTTTCTATCTGACAGTATAACCGCTCCCGGGCGAATTGTCCACCCGATAAAAACAAAACAGATGCTTCTGCCGGTTGAAAAATCGGGAAACATCTGTTATACTAGTGTATGAGAGTGCTGTCTACATAACGGCAGGCGGTCTACACCTTTCCGGCCTTACGTCGGGAAGGCGAGCATTTTTGTTATGCCCCCGACGCTCCACAGCGAAAGGGGTGATGGTCTATGACGCTTTTGGAAACTTTAGCTTTACTTACGTTGCTTGCAACGGTAGGTTTTGGCGCGTTTGACATTGCGTACAAGATCTTTCATAACAAAAAATGACCGCCCTCAGTGTCTCAAGCCTGAGCGGTCATTTTTTGTGACTAATCTGCTGGAAAGGTGCTGACCGTTTGCCAGACAGCACTTTCTTTAGTTGTATTATACCACAGCCCCGCCGAAATTGCAACGGCGGGGCTGTGATATTTTCGATGTCGCATGGAAAATTTTCAACAACAAAAAATGATTGCCCCAGTGTCCTAAGCTGAACGGTCATTTTTTGTTATGACTATCCGGAAAGGTGCTGACCGTTTGCCAGACAGCGCTTTCTTTAGTTATATTATACCACAGCCCCGCCGAGATTGCAACGGCGGGGCTGTTTTTTCACTCACAAAAGTGAGTTTTTATCAGAACTCGATCTTGCTCTCGATGTAGCTCTTCAGCTCGGAGATGGGCATACGCACCTGCTCCATGGTGTCGCGGTCGCGGACGGTGACGCAGTTGTCGGCGGCAATGCCCTTGGCCTCGTCGCCCACGGTGTCGAAGTCCACGGTGATGCAGTAGGGAGTGCCGATCTCGTCCTCACGGCGGTAGCGCTTGCCGATGGAGCCGGTATCGTCGTAGTCCACCATGAAGTACTTGCTCAGCTCGCTGCGGATCTCCATGGCCTTGTCGCCCAGCTTCTTGCTCAGGGGCAGGACAGCGCACTTATAGGGAGCCAGAGCCGGGTGCAGATGCAGGACGGTGCGGACGTCCTCCTTGCCCTTGCTGTCAGTCAGATGCTCCTCGTCGTAGGCCTCGCACAGGAAGGCCAGCGCCACGCGGTCGCAGCCCAGAGAGGGCTCGATGACGTAGGGGATGTAGTGCTCGTTGGTCTCGCTGTCGAAGTACTCGAGGCTCTTGCCGGAGGCCTCCTGATGGCGGCTCAGGTCGTAGTTGGTGCGGTCGGCGATGCCCCACAGCTCGCCCCAGTCGGTGAAGGGGAAGGCGTACTCGATGTCGGTGGTGGCGCGGCTGTAGAAGGCCAGCTCGGCAGGCTCGTGGTCGCGCAGGCGCAGATGCTCCTTTTTGATGCCGAGGCTCAGCAGCCAGTTCTCGCAGTAGTCCTTCCAGTAGCTGAACCACTCGAGGTCGGTGCCGGGCTTGCAGAAGAACTCGCACTCCATCTGCTCGAACTCGCGGGTGCGGAAGGTGAAGTTGCCCGGGGTGATCTCGTTGCGGAAGGCCTTGCCCACCTGACAGACGCCGAAGGGCAGCTTGCGGCGGGTGGTGCGCTGGATGTTGGCAAAGTTGACGAAGATGCCCTGCGCCGTCTCGGGGCGGAGGTAGCAGGTGGAAGAGCTGTCCTCGGTGACGCCGATGGCGGTCTTGAACATCAGGTTGAACTTACGGATGGGGGTGAAGTCGTGCTTGCCGCAGACGGGGCAGACCACGTCCTCGTGCTCGGCGATGAAAGCGTCCATCTCGTCAAAGCTCATGGCGTCCACGTTCACCTCGGGGTGCTCGTCGCCGATGAGCTTGTCGGCGCGGTGGCGGGCCTTGCAGGCGCGGCAGTCCAGCAACGGGTCCGAGAAGCCGGCCACGTGGCCGGTGGTGACCCAGGTCTGGGGGTTCATGAGGATGGCGGCATCGAGGCCCACGTTGTAGGGGCTCTCCTGCACGAACTTTTTCAGCCATGCCTTTTTGACGTTGTTCTTGAACTCGACGCCCAGAGGGCCGTAGTCCCAGCTGTTGGCCAGACCGCCGTAAATCTCAGAGCCGGGGAAGACATAGCCCCGGTTCTTGCAGAGATTGACGATCATATCAAGGGTCTTTTCGCTCTGTTCCATTGTAAGTACATCCTTTCCGTCCGCGGCTGGTTTGCCGTGTCGTGTTGCGTCGTTGTCCCGGCGGCTTTCCCCACAGCCGGGCCTGCTTTTCCTGTTGAAAGCAGAGTACCTTTACTTTATCATGTTTTGCGGGGATTGTAAAGGCCCGGCCCCGCGCTCCGCCCCGCCCCAACTCCAAAAAAACCAAGGCCCGGAGCGTTCCCGCTCCGGGCCTTGGAGTCATTTCTCAATGTGTATCACAGACAGGGTCTGTAATGATTTGATGAGATGGGGGGATTAGGCGTTCTTGGTCAGCTCAACAACAACAACAGCGTAGTAGCTCTTGCTATCTTTGCCGTCATTAACCAGCTTCACGCCGAAGTTGACCTTTGCCTTGGTAGCGCTGGTGTTCTTCTCAGCGTTCTTCACGGTGTAAGTAGAGCCATTGTCGGTGACAGTCTTCAGAGCAGTATCATAAATAACGCCATTGGTGCCGTGCAGCTTGGAAACAGTCCAGTTCTCAGCGTGAGAATCATCAGAGGTCTTGGGAGCTTTGATAACAATGTAAGCGTAATCCTTCTGGCCAACCTTGATGTAGGTCAGGGCAGTCTTGTTGGCTGCAGTGGCCAGCTGGTTCTTACGAGCAGCATCATCATTACCCAGAGAATCAAAAGCCTTCTCTGCCTTCTTGTCCAGATCGTTGTCATAGTTGTAGACAACCTTCTGAGTCGGCTGAGTGTTGGTGCTGTTCAGAGCCTTCTCCAGAGCATTAGCAGCAGCGCGGTCGGACAGAGCGCAGCCAGTCAGCATGGACACTGCCATAACGCCGGTCAGGACGAGGGCCAGAAGTTTCTTTGCCATTTTCATGATTTTTGCCTCCATAAATAAAAATGAATTATACAGGCGGGCCATCCATTTCCGGCTGTCGGCCTGTGTTATCATTATACCCCACCCATCATTTTTGTCAATATCTTCTTCGCATTTTTATCACCTTTACAAATTCTTCTCTTTTCACTCGTGCATTTTCCACAAATTCACGGAGCCCTCTCAGTCACGCCGCAGGCGTGACAGCTCCCCCAGAGGGGGAGCCTTTGGCAGGCCGGTTCACTTTCCACTGGACGCCTGAGGCTCGACAGGACGCAAGAGGGCGGGCCTTGCTTACGGGGACAGCGGCTTCTGGACAACGCTCCTTGTCAAGCTGTCGCTGGCCTAGGCAGCGGAGCACTGCTGCTTCCGAGATATTGTGCTTCGCTCGTCCAGACGAAAGCTGACCGACATGCCAAGGGCTCCCCCTTTGGGGCAACGGCGACGACCGCCGCCAGTGGCGGAAACAGGGAGGAGCTGTTGGGGCAGCGGCCAGCAGGATGCGAGCGGCAGCGAAGCAGACGCTGGGAGCCGCAACCCGGCCTTGTCGAGCGAAGCGAGACTGAGAGGTTGTACGAAGGAGAGCCTGACCGTGAGCCGCTGCTGGGCTCAACCTCTCCGTCACGGCTGACGCCGTGCCACCTCCCCTACCGAGGGGAGGCTTTGGCAGTCCCCGCAAAGTGAACGGTTTCGCCAGAGGCTCCCCTACTAGGGGAGCTGTCGAGCGAAGCGAGACTGAGAGGTTGTACGAAGGAGAGCCTGACCGTAAGCACTAAAAAGGACCCCCTTTCGGAGATTGCAGCTCCGGGAGGGGGTCTTTCCTTTTAGGTGAGCCAATGGACTCATTTGCTTCCACATTTACCATCTTTATTATATGCCATTCTCCCCAAAAGTCAAGCACTGCACAGAAAGTTTACAGTCACTCTTCTCTTTCCCTCTCCTGTATCTTTTTGGCGAATTATATGTTATAATGGTTTTGCGGCCTTGCCCGCCCATTTATTCGGGAGGGGAGGTGAGAAAAATGGAAAGTATTCTTTCTTTTATACTGTCTGTCGGAGCAAATGTAGCAGCTTACTATATTTGCAAGTGGCTTGATGGATGGTTCACTGGCCGTAAGCACTAAATAAAGAAGACCCCCTTTCGGAGCGGCAACTCCGTGAGGGGGTTTTCTTTTGCTTTGGTGAGAACAATGGAAAGTATCATTCTTTCTTTCGTACTTTTATTATATGCCATTCCCCGCAAAAGTCAAGCACTGTGCGGAAAGTTTACAATCACTCTTCTCTTGGCATCTCCTGTATCTTTTTGGCGAAACGTGTGGTATAATGGGTTTGCGGCCTTGCCCGCCCATTTTATGGGAAGGGAGGTGAAGCCCAATGGAGTCTATTTCTACCTTTATCCTGTCCGTCGCAGCGAATGTAGCGTCTTACTACATTTGCAAGTGGCTTGACGGATGGCTGACGGGCCGTAAGCACTAAAAAGGACCCCCTTTCGGAGATGGCGCTCCGGGAGGGGGTCTTTCCTTTTGGGTGAGCCAATGGACTCATTTGCTTCTACCTTTATCACTTTTATTATATGCCATTCTCCCCAAAAGTCAAGCACTGCACAGAAAGTTTACAAGCGCGACCTCTGTAGCAAGGCCCGTCTTTGTACAACCTCTCCGTCACGGCTGACGCCGTGCCACCTCCCCTACCGAGGGGAGGCTTTGGCAGTCCCCGCAAAGTGAACGGTTTCGCCAGAGGCTCCCCTACTAGGGGAGCTGGCGGGCGCAAGCCCGACTGAGAGGTTGTACGAAGGGAAGCCTGACCTTTTCCAAGCAAAAAAGGCCGCTGCATTTCTGCAGCGGCCTTTTCTCTGAGAATCAGGCGGGGTGACGATTCCCGCATCTCCTAACAATGGGCGACGGCTGCCTGTTCCGTCCTCCGATCCTCTTATCAAGCTTATTATACCAGAACTTAAAAATTTGTCCAATTATTTATGATACTTCATCCCCGCATTGATGGTGCAGGCGCGGTAGATCTGTTCGGTGAGGACAAGGCGGGCCAGCTGGTGGGGCATCGTGATGCGGCCCATGCTGAACCGGAGCGCCGCCGCGCGCTTGACCTCGTCCGAGAGGCCGTGGGACGAGCCGATGACGAAGGCCACGTCTCCCGCGCCGCTGTTTGCGCGGTCGGCGAGGAACTGCGCCAGCTCCTCGGAGGAGATCTGTTTTCCCTCGATGCACAGGGCGACGATGGCCGCGCCCCTGCGGACGCTGCCGAGGATGGCTCTGCCCTCTTTGTCCAGCGCCTTTTTCACCACGGCGTCGGAGGCGTTCTTCTCTTCGATTTTTTCTTCCGGCAGCTCGACGATGCGGAAAGACGCAAACGCCGCCAGACGCTTCTGGTATTCGGCCACGCCCTCGGCGAAGTATTTCGCGTTGAGCTTGCCGACGCAGATCAGGTCGATGTTCTGCATGGTTCTCGTTCCTCTTTTGTGTGGGTTCTCGCGCCGGTGGCGCGGGGTAGGTTTTTTCTTTAAGCTGGTTCTCGCGCTGGTGGCGCGGGGCGGGTTTTTCTTTTTCGGTCAAATGGCTTTGCGCTCCGCGCGGGCCAGAGGCAGGGGGGGGGGTTTCGACTCCCCCCTCCCTACCCCTCCTCTTTTTAAACTCTTCTCGCCCCCGCCAACCCTTAGCCCCCCCTATGTCCTCTTCCTCTTGGAAAAAAAAAAACCCTACCACCAGACCAACGCACCTTCCTCGA
>OJKK01000187.1_pt1 | contig 27258 bp, 20 predicted proteins | sample 1596551 | NCBI WGS metagenome assembly OJKK01 (sample SAMEA4350131, study PRJEB24818) | metagenome | biome: human; feature: gut; material: faeces | place: Denmark | collected 2013-09 | reverse complement strand
ATTAGCATCCATGATGTTGACCACTCCATGAGTTTGATACACTGCGTCCAGCTGGTTCAACATCCGGTTTGCCTCTTTGAAAAGCTGCATGGCTTCACTGGCTTTCGGACGATCTTCTTCCGTAAAACTAGTGAGCCACATGGCACGGCATGAATCACACCCATGTATGTCCGCGATGGCGGCAAATTTGGGCTGGAACCCCCATGCGTGGAAAAAATAAATCCAATTAATATATTCGCTGACTTCGTGAATCTTGTAATCTACAATCATCTTTTAAATCTTAATTCTTGTCCGCGATGGCTTTCATCTACTTTGTTGTCACTGTAAACCAAGTCACCATTGACGAATGTTTTTTCTACTCGTGAATGAAATTTTTGTCCTTCCATCGGACTCCATCCGCATTTGCTTAAAACGCAATCGGCTGTTACAGTCCATTCATGATCCGGATTTACTAGTACCAAGTCAGCTTGATAACCGGGGCGGAGGTAACCGCGTCTTTCAATATTATATAATTCGGCCGGTGCATGGCACATTTTTTGAACCAATTGTTCCATGCTTAATACGCCTTCGCGTACTAATTCCATGATGGCGACCAATGAGAACTGTATCATCGGCATACCCGATACGGCTTTCAATGCCCCACCTTCCTTTTCTTTCAGCAAATGAGGGGCATGGTCTGTACCTATTACATCTATGCGGTTGGTGGATAATGCTTTGCGCAAAGCATTCCGGTCTTCTAAAGTTTTGATGGACGGATTGCACTTGATATGTCCTTTCAATGCCTCATAATCTTTGTCATAGAAGTATAGATGTGACACGCAAGCTTCCGCAGTAATCTTTTTTTCACTCAGGGGTTTGTCTTCAAACAAATCCAGTTCTTGTGCGGTGCTGATGTGCAGGATGTGCAGGCGGGCATTGTTTTCTTTTGCCAGCCGGATGGCTAATGAGGAAGAATATACACATGCTTCCGCACTACGTATCTGTGGGTGGTATTTTATATCAGGATCTTCTCCATATTTTTCTTTGAAGGCTGTTGTATTGGCGCTGATTATAGATTGTTCCTCACAATGTGCTGCAATCAGTATCCCTGCATTGGCAAATACTTTTCTAAGTACTTCCATGCGGTCTACCAACATATTTCCCGTGCTGGCTCCCATAAATAATTTAACACCGCATACCCGGTTTTTATCTAGTGTGGGGAGTACATCCGCATTCGTATTGGTTGCTCCGAAATAGAATGAATAGTTTACGATGCTTTTGGTTGCCGCATCCGCAAACTTGGCATTTAAAGCTTCCAAGGTTGTAGTTTGCGGAGTGGTGTTGGGCATGTCCATAAAACTGGTGACTCCACCTGCCGCCGCCGCTGTGCTTTCAGTATGTATGTCGGCTTTGTGAGTCAGTCCCGGATCACGGAAGTGTACATGATCGTCTATTACTCCCGGTATTAGATAATAGCCTTTCGCATCTATTATTTCTCCACAAGGCTGGGCGGGAACTGTTTCTTCTGCCAGCACTTCAGCTATGACTTCATTTTCAATCACTATCGAACCGTGAAAGATCTTGCCTTCATTCACAATCCGTGCATTCTTTATCCATGTACGTTTCATACTGTTTTCTTTTGTGGGTATTTGCGGAACCAGCTACCCAGTTTTAATTGAATGACTCCTAGTACAGCTTCGCCGAAGATACTTCCGTTCATTTTTGAAGTACCTAATTCGCGATTGACAAAAATCACAGGAACTTCGGCTATCTTGAATCCGCACTTGTAAGCAGTGAACTTCATCTCAATCTGGAATGCATACCCCTTAAAACGGATGCCGTCCAGACCGATTGTTTCCAAGACTTCACGGCGATAGCATTTAAATCCGGCGGTAGTATCATGTATGGGTAATCCGGTGATAATCCGTACATATTTGGAGGCGAAGTAAGACATCAGCACACGCCCCATCGGCCAGTTCACTACATTCACACCACTGACATAGCGTGAACCGATAGCTACATCATAGCCTTCAACGGCACATTTGTTATACAGCCTTGGCAGGTCATTCGGATTATGACTGAAGTCGGCATCCATTTCAAATACAAAATCATATTGATGTTCTATCGCCCATTTGAATCCGGCAATGTAAGCAGTACCCAGCCCTAATTTACCTTTACGCTCAACCATGAAAAGACGGTCGGGGAATTCTGTTTGCAGTTTACGGACAATAGTTGCCGTGCCGTCTGGTGAGTTATCTTCAATAATCAATATGTGGAAGAATTTTTCCAGTCCGAATACAGCCCGGATAATGTTCTCTATATTTTCCTTTTCGTTATAGGTGGGTATAATAATAATACTATCGGATTTCTCCATACATTTTTTGTATTAGCTGAATAAATATCATACAAAAGTAACTATTATATTAACACTCCCGTCAGAATTTAATTTTATTAATTAAAAAAAGAGGATTACCCCTGCCTGGCGCACGGATAATCCCCCTATTTAACAGAATAGTTTAGAAATCTTTAGAATGCCACACCAAGGCGGAAACCGAAATTGTTTAATTTATCCATATCATAGTTAAATACGGTTCCCTTGTTAGTAGAGTAGCTGTAGAATGCTGCCAGATGGAAGCCGATACTGTTTGTCCAAGGGTAGATATTCACACCGACTTCTGGTGATACATAGAAACCCCAAGTGTTGTCTTTCACTTCGTAAATGTAAAAGTCACTGGACATTTTGGTATAGTTGGCACCCAGCTTCAATCCGATATAAGGTTGGCATGCACCGTCACTGAAGCGATAGTGTGTTGCGAAACCGAAAGGCAACTGAAATACGGAATGTTGCTGGTCGGTTGTCAGGGCTGCCGAATTGCTGATTGGTAATGTCTGACGTGAAATATACTCATTGTTGGTATGATAATTGATGAAGGCACCGATTGACAAATCCGGTAGTACATAATATCCACCTTCGAAGTTCATACCCCAACCGCTTGCTTTGTTTGCAAAGTTATTGCTGATAGGAGCGTTGAACTGCCAGTCTACATTGAAATAGGTAAACGGAGTTACCTGTGCTTTTGCCGGCAGGGCAAAGGCTATGGCGATAGCGGCTACCGCCATCAGTCTGAGAGTAAAATATTTTATAGTTTTCATATTTCCTTTTTATTTTAAATGAATACTTGTTTCACTTACGTTTATTTTTTCAGATAAGGACTCTGAGTGAATGCTTGGTTGATGGCAGTAGTTGTACGGTTTACATTCAAACTGCCACTTCCGCCCAGCAACCCGCTGATGTATGCATTCCAGACAACAGTTAATTTCTCTTTTTGTCCTTCCGGAGCATTTTTTAAATTAATCATGTCGGCCAGCAATGAACCAGTGCTATAGCTGTAAGTGATAGGATAGGGATAGTACCATCCACCTCCCCAATTGCCGCCCCAGTATCCGGGATACCAATAACCGGGGTAATAGCCCCACCAAGGACCGTCATTGTAGTAGCCATGGAAATAGTAAGTACTTGCTACATAACTCACCTGTAGACCGAGGTCGGCGTCGTCTTTATCAACTGCGGTGTAGCCGGCAGCGTTCATCTTAGTCTTGAATGCATTGATGATGGTCTGTGCATTCTCGTCCTTCCAGTATTCAGGGTCTTTCTTGTCACCGATGATCAGGATGCTGTCAGGGATATAATAAGTACTGAAATCATTGAATTTAGTACTAGTGTCATGACTGGTGAATACCAGATACTCATTGTCCAATTTGTCCATGTCCGGGTCTTTCTCGCAAGATACCAAGGCAAAGACCGCCAGTAGGATAGGAATTAATTTTTTCATGTCAAGTTTTTGTTTAAGTTAATACTAATTGTTTTCGTCTAGTTTCTCTCATACAACGGCCAGCTTATGTTTTTGTTCACTAACAGTCTGTTCTTTAGTGAATTTTTTTGCTGCCGGGTTAATTAGAGTTTCTTTTTTAAAGTGTAATTTAGTTTAGAAACAGCTTTCTTGAAGTCCTTGCCAATCATTGTCAGTGCACTGTCACCCTCTGCCAAAAAGTTTGTCTTTTCGTGTCCCGGAGTAGCGGAAACTAATTGATAAACGATAGCGGTGCTGTCATTAGGAATTCCAATAATAGTTACAACTGTACCACTGTCGGTAAATGCCTGGTTACCATCTTTTGTTCCTAAATAAGTGGTCGTCAGATTGTACGTTCCCAGTGAGTCTTGGCCTGCCTCCTGAAGCGTCAGTTGATAGTTGATTCCTTCGGCATCGGCAGCTGGCAGAATACCTTCATAGCTATATGTTTGTAACTCACCCAGTGTGCTGTCGTTCACAGCGAAAATAGAGTCACTTTCACTTTCGGCTATTATTTCAGCACTTTTGTTTCCTTTAGAGCCACAGGAAACAATCATGGCAGCCAAAGCTGCTGCAATAAATACTTTTTTCATTGTTAAGTCAGGTTTTTAATGGTTATTTGGGTACATAACATCTGTTATGCCCGTTTTGTTTTTAATAAGTTCTCTTTTCAGAAAAAAACAAGACCATGTTTAAAATGCATTAAACATGGTCTTTAATAAATGGGGCGTTGTATCTGGATAAGTCAGACTACCGTAGCCGTATGCCGTTCATACTTCTTCGAATCAGTGAGTTATAGATAATTTTTCCTTTTGATACTTGTTCTTCTGCTTGTGGCAGGTCGGGCATACTTCCTGTCGTAATATAAGCTATGGTGTTCTTCAATAAATACTCTTGGGTGTCTCCCAGTGGGTAGAGAGGGGAGATGAGGTTACGTTCGCTCAATGTGAAATCGGGGGTGATGCCATTTACATAGTTGGCTTGTCCTGCCGAGTTGAGAACGTATGCCACTACCGGCCATAAAATAAAGTTGTAACGCTCATCTTGGTATGGTTCCATGGCTACATTTTTGCCAACAGTCGTTTCACCTATTACCACTACATTTTCTGTGCCTATATATGGACGGAGACAATTTATGACAGCTTCTGAAGCCGATGCAGTAAATTTGCTTGTTAGTACATAAAGCTTGCTTAAATTCAAGTTTTCGGAAGCAAGTCCTGTGTTGAGGGGGAAATCAACTTTTTGCGGGTCACTGATATTATTATACAAAGTTGTGCAAAATACTTTCCCTAGATCTACTGCGGGTGCCAGATAACTTCCTAAATCTGTGGCACAACTCAGATAACCACCGGGATTGTATCGTAAGTCCAGAATAAAAGCATCGGGTGACTGCCCTTTGAACCGGGCGAATATCTGTTTCATTTGTTCCCTGTATTCTGTATCTGTTGCCTGGTTATTGGGGCCTGTACTGAATTCATTGTAGACCATATAGGCTATTTTTCTTCCGGATACTTCATATATGGTATCTATATAGAACGGATTCAATTCTACGGGTCGTGATGCTGCTACTTTGACTGTATCTGTTGCAATCCAGCTGGAATTACCTTCCTCATCAAAAACCAAGCTTTCTCTGGCGAAAGTTGTATTGCCACCTTCCATCAGATATCCGTAATTATTGTTGGTTAGCTCTTCTTTGCCAATGGCTGATATCCAGTTCCCTCGTTCCAATCCGGCTTCTGAGGCTGGTGAATTGGGCAGTACGAATAAAATACGGGCAAATACGTGTGATGAGATTCCGGTGGGATCGGTCATTAATTCAAAATCAAATCCGTAAGTAGAAGTACGTTGCAGGTAGGAACGGGCCGCATCGGAAGTTTCTTTTGTTTCTATATACGAATACGGGTCTCCTTTTCCGTTTTGTGCCTTGGTATAAACCAATTTTTGCAGGAAGTTTTCCGGTTCGGCAAAATAGTCCGTTTCCTTTATTGCCGGAATACTGTCATACCACAAATAATGCTCTTTCATTATTTGCTCTATCCATAAATTCTCTCCAACTAATGCATAGTATTCCCCACTGCGGTCTTCGCCACATGAAGCCATTATAAATAAAGTGGTTAGAAGAAAAAAAGTGCTCCGTATATGCTTCATAATCTAATTCCTTTTTCGATCTGCAAAGCTAGGGATTTTATTTTAAAATAGGGATAAGGTTTGGAATAAATAATCCAAAAAACCTTTATATAAAAAAGAGATCCGCCGGTTAGGTCAAGCAGACTTCACGGCGGACGTTCTTAATTTTTTAGTTCTTTTCAGATTTCCATTTGTCAGCATATTCATTCAGAATTCTGCGGATACTGAGTCCGATTTTGATATAATCTTTCTCGTTCAGGTTGGCAAGTGATACACGTACACTCCATTCGGGTCCGTCGAATCCGCCACCATTCAATACGACCAGTCCTGTTTCATTGGCAAGACGGAATACTACGTCCAATGGATTATAAGTTGTCTGCAGATGTTGTACGAATTCATCTCCGTAAAATTTTTTGGCCCATACCAGCATGTCTATCTCTGAATAATAACCAGCCCTTAGTGGATCGTCGGGGAGAATGAACCCTGTGTTGTCCCATAATGCTTTCAGACGGGTATGGATTAAATTAAGCATGGCATGACGATACGTGTTTTCTTTGTCCAGCAATGAAAAAGAAGCAAAGAGTGACATCTGCATTTGTTGTGGCAAGGACAGTCCTGCTGTATGGTTCAAGGCTACTTGACGGCTATCTGCCACCATACGGTCAATGAATTTAATGTTTTCTACTTGCATGCTCAAGCTGCCATAGCGTTTGGCTAGTTCGCTTTTTCGTTTGCGGGGCAGATTAGCAATCATTCTGTCGAATACATTTTTCTCATGTAAGGCAATTACAGCAAGGCGCCAACCGGTCGCTCCAAAATATTTGGAGAAAGAGTAGACACAAATTGTGTTCTGTGGCAAATCAGCCATCAGGCTGCGGAATCCAGGGACAAAAGTACCATATACATCATCTGTTATAATCATCAGATTGGGATTCCAGCGTGTTACTACGTCTTTCAGGGCATCTACACATTCTTTGCTTAACTGATAACTGGGTGGATTACTTGGATTGACAATAAACAAGGCTTTGTATTTCGTGTCTCGCAGTTTATTGATATCTTCCACTTTGTATTGCCAGGTATGAAGCCCTTCTTCATTTAGAGTATTTGCAGGAATATTGAGCACATCATAATCGTAACGTGTCAATTCGGGTATCTCAATATAGGGTGTAAAGATAGGAACCATCAATGCTACACTATCTCCTTTGTGTAGCAGGAAATTTTCTTCCAGCGAGTCAAATACATAGCACATCCCTGCTGTTCCGCCTTCGGTGGCGAATAAATCGAATTTGCCTTGTGGGGGTTGCCCGTTGCACATTTCCTGATTCAGGTAATCCTGTACTAAAATTTCTGTATATTTCAAGATGCGGTCAGGCATGGGGTATTGGTCGCCTACAATACTTTCGGTCCATTCGTGTACTAGCTCGTCCGGATCGGCTGCATGTTCCATCAGCATATAATTATAGGTACGTTTCAATAGATCTGTCCCCGCATTTCCTTCATGCTTTTTCAGGTATTCCTCAAAACGTTGGGCTATGCCTGTTTTTTGAGGAATACCGGCAATGCCTTCGGGCATGTCCATGACCCGGCGACACTCTTCAATGCCAAAACCGCCCAAGGCAAAGAATGCTTCACGAGCCTCCGTTGCAATCCAGTTGGGATTACCTCTGCCTGCATTCAGCATGACGTGTGCCATTTTCTTCACACTTTCATCTGCCATTTCAATCAAACGGTTTTTTAATTCGAAAGGGCTGATCTTTTCCAAATTCTTGTCCATTCGGGCAACGCTGCTTTTATTACTTAAATATTCCATAATGTATGAGTTTAGTTTTTTTAGTTGATTAATAATACAATGATTACTCCCCAGATGATGAGTAGTGTATTTCCTACGGCGTAGGTCACGGTGTATCCTAAAGAAGGCGTTTCGCTGCCTACTGCTTCTTGTATGGCACCCAATGCAGCAGTGGTAGTACGGGCTCCTGCCGTGCATCCCAAAGAGAGGGCGGGATGGAACTTGAATACATATCTGGCTAGAATCAGCCCTAATAATAAAGGCAAGGAAGTAGCCAACGCACCTATGATAAATAACATAGGACCTACTTCTTTTAGTCCCTGTACAAAGCTGGGTCCTGCAGAAATGCCGACTACGGCGATGAATATATTCAAGCCTACATTATTCAGCACCCATAAAGAGGATTCCGGTATTTGTCCGAAGGTAGGGCGTTTGCTGCGCCACCAGCCAAATACTAATCCGGTTATCAGGGCCCCTCCACTAGTGCTCAGGCTAATAGGTACTCCGCCGATATGGATTGCAAGTGCCCCGATGATACCTCCTAGTAAAATGCCGAGTCCTACAAATGTCATATCTGTGGCATTGGTGGGGCGGTCTATATATCCTAGTTCTTTTGCAGCAGATTCCACCTCTTTTTTCAGACCGACCAATTCCAGAGTATCTCCACAGTCGATAGTGGTTTGTGCGAAAACAGGGATATCAATACCTGCCCGTTTGATACGGCGTATACTGACTCCATGCATAAAGCTTTGACGGCGTATGAAGTCCAATTTTTGGTTGAAATATGGCTTTTTGTGTATCATGACAGGGAGTACTTCCACAGGGAAATCAAGCAGTTGGGGATCGACGATTTCTTCTCCAATCCAGTCTTCCTCACCAATGGCGAATTCTCTTCTTCCGCTCAGTACCACTTCGTCTCCTTTTTGTAATAATTGTCCGGGAATAATATCATTGACAATGGAAGATCCATGTCGCATTCTTTCAACAAACAATCTTTTCCCTTGTGAAATAAAATAGGATTCTAGCTGGTCAACGGTCTTGCCGTTGCCAAACCAATCGTTCTCTATGCGGTAAGCGCGAAAAACTACCGGACGGCGTGCTTGTTCAAATCCGGGCTCGTCTGCTTCGCTGGTACCCATTCGGGTTTCTAGCTCTTTGCAGGCGGCTTTCACTTTTTCTAATCCTCCCAACATTTTAGGACCTAAAGAAGAGAGGACCCAGGCAGAGCCTGCCGTACCGAAAATGTAAGTTACAGCGTATGCCACGGGAATGATGTTAATCATATCACTTTTTTGGGAAGAGGCTATGTTGAGTCCGTTTATGGTATCTTCCGCTACCCCTATGACGGCAGAGATAGTTTGTGCTCCGGCCAGTAACCCGGCTGTTTCACCGGCATTATATCCCATTAAGGTAGCTAATAACCAAGTGATAACCAAACAACCTACGCACATGAGTACGGCGAATCCTACTTGAGGTAAACCATCTTTTTTCAGTCCGCGAAAGAATTGTGGTCCCACTTTGTATCCGATGGCAAAAAGGAATAAAAGAAAAAACACGGATTTCACCGGTTCTTCTATTGTAATGTTAAGCTGTCCCACTAATACCCCTACTAGCAATACACTGGTGACGATTCCCAAACTGAATTGTTTTATTCTCATTTTTCCAATCCAGAAGCCTGCGGCGATTGTCAGAAAAATCGCCAGTTCTGAATGTTGTCTCAAAAGATGTATAATCCATTCCATATTTCACTTCTTATTATAATTGCTGTTTAAAACAGTGTGAGGGTAAAGAAGTTGAGTTAAAAAGCTCCAAATTGTGCTTAGTTCTAATATTTTTTATTTTATTTGCATAGAGATGATGCTTGACTTATGAAAATGAAGTTGTTTGTAAAATATATTTCTTTATTAATTCTCTTGTTTGTTGTTGGAGGATGTAAAGAAAAAATGGCTGACATGTATGTGACTAAGGTCACCGATTTGACAGGAGAGGAAGAACAAGTTTTGAAATTGGAATATGATCGTGATGGTAAAATTATAAAGTATGGAGATACCCCGGTAAGGTATGAGGGCGACCAAATCACAATCGGACAGATGGATTGTTTGAATACCGGCAATAAGCTTTGCAATGTTACGTTTCAAATAGGAAAAGGCAAGGCGAGGGAAAGTAGGGCCCGTTGTATATTGAAGGTAGAAGAGGAGGTTTATGAAGTTGATAAACAGACTGTCTATGATTATAAAGGAGATACTATTTTTATCAATTCTGATTATCGTGCTACTTCCGATTATTGTTTCTTGAGAAAAGTGCAAGGAAAATATGTTTTTGATCAATTGGGACGGTTGAAGGAAGTAATGACTGTTTTTACTGAAGCAAATGATAGTGTGTCTAGTTGTCATACTTATTATAATTATGATAATAACATTAACTATCAGGCGAATTTGAATTTACAGGCTTATGTGATTGATTATGATGGGGTGGATAGTTTCTTCTATTTTTTATTGAATCTTGGGCAGTTGAGGAATAGAACAGCCTTACCTAATGATATCGGATATTGTATGAATCATGGTTTAAGCACTTATAATGTGCATGCCAATTATCGTCTGGATGATGAGAATCCGGTCAGGATAGAAGTTTTATATAATTATACCAAACTTCTATCCCGAATAGATTTATCTTATAATCCTTTAAATTAATTCATCGGGAAGTATAAACAAGTCTACTTCATTGGCGCCTTGCTTTATCAAATCTTTCTTATCTATTTGGTAAAGGCGGACAAACTCGTCATGACTGCCGCATAGTTCCTGGGCTTTGCGATAATATTCTATTGATTTTTCTGTTTCATTCAGGATATAATACACATGTCCTGCATTCATCCAGTCTTCCATAATGGGTTTGGGCTCGGATATCAGCAAGTCGTAATATTTCTTGGCTTGTTGATGGTTGCCGGTAATGAAGGAACACCATCCGATGGCGCGTCGGGCATTCTGTGGCTTTTTATCCAGATACTCCACTTTGAAGAAATAAGCCAGTGCTTCATCGTATCGTTCCAGTGCCATCAGGCATTGTCCTATTTGTAGCGTCAGATTCAGATTGTCAGGCTGTACTTGTTCCACCTTATTATAATATTCCAAAGCTTGTTGGTAGTTTCCTTCTTTTCTATAACATTGTGCCAAATGGCGGTTATTCCATGCGTTATCAGGGATCAGCAGATCTGATTGCAGGTAATAATCTATCGCTTTTTTATAGGAACCGATTTTCTGATAAATGAAACCTGCTTTCTGCCATAATTCAGCATTTTTACGATTGTATAATTCAATTGATTTATCATAGAGAATCCCGGCTTCTGTCAGGTCGTCGTGTGTGAATAGGTAATCTGCCAGCTTGTTGATATAATCTTTGTGCAACAAGGCTTGAGACAATGTTTCTTTATTCCATAAGTCTAGAGTGTCCTCAAAAATGTCATGTATTTCATGTCTTCTTGACCATAATTTGAAGAAACGGTAGAGGTCATGAATATATTGCCGGCTCACGAATTCAGCGCGAGCTTTTGATTGTGACATTTCTTTTAAACGTTCTTTCAGTTCTTCAGAAGCCTCATGTTGTCCGTTCAATTGTTGCTGCATGAGATTTCTTTGGCTTTCCGGCATTTGTAACATGGTAAAACAAAAAGAGTATTTGTCGGAATTGCAGAATACATCCGAGTTCATCAAAATGTTGAGCAGAGAGATTTTTTGTTCGTCATTTCCGAGAGATAATTTGGCGATATCCTGATATTGGGGGTCAAAAGGATAGAACCAGTGAGAAATTTTGCGGAAAAACGGGAATTGTTTCAGCTGTGAAAAGGTACTCATATACACATCCGCCCCGGACATTTGCAGTTCACCTAATTCGCGCAATTTATCGGTAATGCCTGAACGGTCAATCCATTCTTCCCATTCCGGATTATGATCTTCGGCATCTTCATCCAGTCCTTCCAAATTAAGTTTGGGATTTTTCATCATTTCGGGAATGATTTCTTCACGCATTTTCTTGTCTATCTTTCGGGTTTCACGGGAAGATTGCAATAATTGAATCTGGATATGATGCAGGTTTTTGATGAACTCGGTATTTTCATTCAGTTCATTTATGCGCGTCACGGCTTCAGGGTATTGAAGGATACGCTTTTCATAATAGTAGCATGTTAGTGCGATCCCTGCAATAGCCCGCTGATTCAGCATGGTATCCTGATGGGTATAGGCGTTCAATAGAAACATGAACTTGCGGATGTCGAATATTTGCAGCAGGCTCATGGTGACGGCGCTGACCATTATGGAAAGGTCGTTGACTTGGATCAATAGTGAGTTGAACAAAATTTGCGCTTCAGCATATTCCGATTCACTCCACCGGGTGGATACCCATATTTTTTCAAATAATTCGTCTACGGCTGTTTCGTGACGTTTTCTCATGGCATCCATTTCTTCATTTCTTTTGGCCTCGGTGGTATATATCAATGGGGCTGTAGCCATATCTTCTGTATATGCCTCCAATTGCATTTGTAATTCGGCATAGCTATGGGGAGGGCTTTGGACAAAAGTGCGCATTGTGTCATAATAGGCTCCATAATTTTGTGTTGCCTGTACGGCTATATGGATACGGTCGGTCAGTTCGTATGCCGTGCGCAACATTTTATGGTATATTTCTACCTTATTGGGATCTTTCATCCCTTTTGAAGTATATTGCAGCATCAGGTCGTATGACGTTTGCAGGGCTTCTAGCTCATTCTTTAATTGCCAGTCGGAAGTATGTGTGGCATATCCTGTCATTTGGAATAATGCTTCTTTTAACCGATATTGGTCTAATAGTTTTATGATTTCTTCGCGCATATTTTAAAGTTCTATTTGTATGTCTTTTATAAACAAATGCCGGCAGACTTCGGTTCTCGATTTATTTCAACCAAGTTGCCCGTTTCCATATATATTCCATCGGACCGTGAGAGTGATGATTCATCCACCAGCGGCAGAAAGAGAATTGCAAGATGAAGAAAACTATTCCTGCCAGGCAGCTGGCTGTGATACCAAACTGATTGTGCAATGCAAATCCCCAGTTGTAGTATAACATAGAACCTACTATACTTTGAGTGATATAATTGGTAAGGCTCATCTTTCCGTATGGCGTTATTTTCATTAATCCGTCGTGTAAGTTTGTCTTGTAAAAAGCGAAGACGACACCGGATACCAGAATCAGCATAAATGCAAAATTGGAAAGCGAGGTGATGATTAGTAAAAGAGGGGTCAGAATGGATTTATTTGTGATAAAGTCTGGTAGCATATTGCCCAACCCATATAAAGGGAAAAATGAGACGAGTGAGCCTGCAAGTACCTTGTTCCATACCTTCAAGTGCTCTTTCAAAAAAAGTCCCTTGCGCCCTATCAGCATACCGAGCAGGAAGAGGGCGGCTGTTTGGAATACCCGTCCGTGATCCCAGGCCCAGGCAAGGCTTGCCAACTGTCCTTCCCATAAATTGACACGGATGGTTTCCAGAAAATTACCATTGCTTTGCACTGCAAAAGTTGCATTCCAGAAGCTGCGGGTGGGGATGGCCGGAGTAACAAATTCCGGATCGAGACAGGCACGTATTACATAATAAAGCGGCAATGGCTGGATTAATAGCAGACATGCCAATGCAAATATCCATTTGTCTTTCAGCCGGCAAGTCAGTGGCAGGATGAAACCTACTAAAGAATAAAGGACCAGCACTTCCGCTGTGAAAAAACTGGCATTGATATTACCTATCAGGAAAAGAAGAATTAACCGCCAACAAAAACGTAGACGGAAATCATTGCCCCGTAGGCGTTGGTTGTCATCTTGAATAAAAAAGCTAAAACCGAAAAGTAAAGCGAATATGGCGTATGCTTTTCCGCCGAACATGAAGAATAACCCGTTCCAAATGGCTTTGTCCGAGAAGTTCAGCCACGCACTTTGTCCGGCTGTATCGGGAAATGAGTAGAAATTAAAATGTTCGATAGAGTGCAGGATGATGATTCCCATCACTGCCAGTCCGCGTAGCACATCAGCTACATCTACACGTGCGTGTCCTTTCAATTTTGTGTTTATTGCTTTTGTTTCCATGGGGTTATATATTAGCGTACAAAAATAGGAAAATCTTGAATAGTTGGCAAAAAAAGGAGGAAGTAATCAGATATTTCTTTAATTTTGTCCCCATCTTAAAAAAAGATATGGATATTTCGGAATTGCAACGTATTTATGCCGGTCATCCTAACACTAAGGGACTGGCTGCGTTATTGGAAGATTCCTCAGTGAGGACTATTTTCCTGGGAGGATTATATGCTTCTGCGGCAGCTTTATTTGTTTCCTCCTTTCTTAGAGAGAATAAACAGACATTTGTATTTGTACTGGGTGACTTGGAGGAAGCGGGTTACTTTTATCATGACCTGACACAGGTGAACGGTGATGAGCATATTTTGTTCTTTCCATCCTCGTATCGTCGCGCTGTTAAATATGGGCAGAAAGATGCAGCCAATGAGATCCTGCGTACGGAAGTGTTGAGCCGTTTACAGAAAGGCGATCCGCTATGTGTGGTGACTTATCCTGAAGCGTTGGCGGAGAAAGTGGTATCACAAGAGGTACTGATGGACAAGACGTTAAAACTTGGTGTGGGTGAGCATGTGGACACAGAGTTTATCACGGAAGTGCTGTCCGGTTACGGATTCGAGCATGTAGATTATGTTTATGAACCGGGGCAATATGCTGTACGCGGTAGTATTATTGACGTCTTCTCTTTTGCTTCCGAGTATCCTTACCGTATTGACTTTTTTGGTGACGAGGTAGACAGCATCCGTACTTTTGAAGTGGAAAACCAGCTTTCGAAAGAGAAGAAACAGAGCATTGCCATCGTGCCCGAGCTGACGAATGCCGCCGACAAGAGCGGGGTGTCTTTCTTTGAATTCATTCCTCGGGAAACAGTTCTGGCAATGAAAGATTTTCTTTGGGTACGTGAAAGAATACAGGTAGTACGGGAGGAGGCACTCTCTCCTCAGGCGCTTGCCGCATACGAGGGAGAGAAGACGGAACTGATGAATTTGGAACTGAAGCTGATAGACGGGGCGGAATTTACAGTACGGGCTTTGGAATTCAAACGGATTGAATTTGGTAACAAACCTACAGGAACTCCACAGGCTACGTTGGCTTTCGATACGACAGTCCAGCCTATTTTTCATAAGAATTTTGATTTGGTAAGCACTTCATTCACTGATTATCAGAAACGAGGTTACACCTTATATATATGTACCGATAGTGAGAAGCAGGCAAAGCGTCTGAAAGATATCTTTGAGGAGCGTGGTGATCATATCACGTTCATTCCGGTCAACAAGACTTTACATGAGGGCTTTACAGATAATGTATTGAAAAGCTGCTTTTTTACAGACCATCAGATTTTTGACCGTTTCCATAAATACAATCTTCGTAGCGACAAGGCGCGTAGCGGTAAGGTGGCGTTGACCTTAAAAGAGTTGAGCCAGTTTGAGCCGGGTGACTTTGTGGTACATATAGATCATGGTGTAGGTCGTTTTGGCGGTTTGGTACGCATTCCGAATGGAAATACCACTCAGGAAGTGATTAAACTTACTTATCAGAATGAGGATGTGGTATTTGTTTCCATTCATTCCCTGCATAAAATATCCAAGTATAAAGGGAAGGAGGGAGAAACTCCCCGCCTGAACAAATTGGGAACCGGTGCGTGGGAAAAAATGAAAGAGCGTACCAAGAGTAAAATCAAAGATATAGCTCGTGATCTGATCAAACTGTATTCGCAACGTAAACAGGAAAAAGGATTTTCGTATAGTCCCGACAGTTTTATGCAACATGAATTAGAGGCAAGCTTTATCTATGAGGATACCCCCGATCAGTTGAAGGCGACCCAAGATGCCAAAGCCGATATGGAGAGCGATCGCCCTATGGACCGTTTAGTGTGTGGTGATGTGGGATTCGGAAAGACCGAAGTAGCGATTCGTGCCGCTTTCAAAGCTGTGACAGATAACAAACAGGTGGCTGTGCTGGTTCCCACTACGGTTTTAGCTTATCAGCACTTTCAGACTTTTAGCGAACGGTTGAAAGATTTTCCATGTAAGGTGGATTATTTGAGCCGTGCCCGCAGTACGAAAGATGTTTCCAGAATAGTGAAAGAACTGGCGGATGGAAAAATAAATATTTTGATCGGTACACATAAAATCATCGGTAAAAGCGTTAAGTTCAAAGATTTAGGATTGCTGATCATTGATGAGGAACAGAAGTTCGGAGTAAGTGTGAAAGAGAAGTTGCGTCAGATGAAAGTGAATGTGGATACACTTACTATGACCGCTACCCCCATCCCCCGTACTTTGCAGTTCTCGTTAATGGGCGCCCGTGATCTTTCTGTTATTCAGACTCCGCCTCCCAACCGTTATCCCATTCAGACAGAGGTGCATACCTTTAATGAAGATATCATAACGGAAGCGATCAATTTTGAAATGAGCCGTAACGGACAGGTATTCTTTGTCAATAACCGCATACAGAATCTGGTAGAATTGGAAGCCATGATCAAGCGGAATATACCCGATTGCCGTGTCTGCATAGGTCATGGACAGATGGAGCCCGAAAAGCTGGAAAAGATTATTTTCGACTTTGTGAACTATGATTATGATGTGCTGCTGGCAACCACCATTATCGAGAGTGGCATTGACATACCGAATGCCAATACGATTATCATCAACCAGGCGCAGAATTTTGGCTTGAGTGATTTGCACCAGATGCGTGGACGTGTGGGAAGAAGCAATAAAAAAGCATTCTGTTATTTGTTGGCGCCTCCGTTGGCTTCACTGACTCCTGAGGCAAAGCGTCGTCTTCAAGCCATTGAAAATTTCAGTGATCTGGGCAGCGGTATTCATATAGCCATGCAGGATTTGGATATCCGTGGAGCAGGAAATATGCTGGGGGCGGAGCAGAGTGGTTTCATTGCCGATTTGGGCTATGAAACTTATCAGAAGATATTGGCTGAAGCGGTGAAGGAATTGAAAGAGGATGAGTGTGCCGATCTTTACGCAGAGGAGTTGCAGGCAGCGGGAGAAGAGAAAATCAGTGGCGAGAACTTTGTGGATGAATGTCAGGTGGAAAGTGATTTGGAATTGCTTTTCCCTAATGAGTATATCCCCAGCAGCAGCGAACGTATGTTGCTTTATCGTGAACTGGACGGATTGGAATTGGATAAGGACCTGCTCGCTTTCAAGGCACGGTTGGAGGACCGTTTCGGAAAGGTTCCTCCCGAAGGGCTGGAACTTCTGCGTATCGTACCTTTGCGCAGATTGGCTAAACGGTTGGGGGTGGAAAAAGTATTCTTGAAAGCCGGACGAATGACTTTGTTCTTTATCAGTAATCAGGAAAGTCCTTATTATCAAAGTGCGGCTTTTGGCAAGGTGATTGATTACATGAGCAAGAATCCGCGTTACTGCAATTTGCGTGAGCAGAACGGCAAGCGTAGTATGGTAGTCAAGAATGTGGAAACGGTAGAGACTGCGGTAGGTATTCTGCAGGAGATGGTGAGTCTGTGATAAAAGATGTCTGTATTGGCGGATTTCTTTCGTAGAAGAGATGAACCAACCGATGGTTCGGCAGAAACCTGCATTGCTGTAGAGTAAGCAGGATATGTTAACGTAAAATTGAATATTAACTAAATAAATAGCTGATTTTTAATTAATTGTTTAACGGATTTGAATTCGGGGTGTTTTATATTAAAAAATAATATAAGACGCTCCTTTTTCTTTTAACTTATCTATATTTTAACTATCTTACTTCCAGTTTAAAAGTGGACACTGAGTTTTTACTCACATATTGTCTAATTTAAAAAACACTTGTTATGGAAGTGAAAAAAACACGAAGAGCCGACCTTGAAAAGGGCAAGTCCCGTTGGCTGTTCATGGGTTTCATTGTGACGCTGTCGTTTATGTTTGTTTCGTTCGAATGGACTGAACGTAATGTAACTTACACGATCAGTGATCTAGTCAGTGACCCGGATTTCTTTGAAGAATTAGTTCCTGTAACCTACAATCAGGATAAACCTCTGCCACCACCGCCTCCGCCGGCTGCCGTCAATCCGGAAGAGCTCAATATAGTGGATAATCAATCAACGGAAACAGAAACCGATATTGCCACTTCGGACCCTACGGATGCTCCTGTTATCATACCGATTCCCGTTGAAGTACCCGAAGAAGTAGTGGAAGAAAATGTGGAATTTGTGGTGGTGGAAGAAATGCCGGTATTTCGTAACGGTAATGCTGATTTATGAGGTATCTGAGCGAAAACATCAAATATCCTACCGTCAGTGCCGAGCAGGGAGTTCAAGGTAAGGTTGTGGTACAGTTTATTGTGGGCGTTCATGGCGAGATCCTGAATCCGGTAGTGGTGAAGAGCGTGGATCCGTACCTGGACAAGGAAGCAATCCGCGTGATCAGTTCCATGCCAAAATGGAAGCCCGGCAAGCAAAGAGGAAAAGCAGTGAGGGTGAAATACACTGTTCCTGTAGTCTTCAGACTGCAAAATTAAGATTTAATTAGTATGGATGGAGGAAGCGTAATCTCAGAAGAGGACGCTTCCTCTTTTTTTATGAGGAATAAATAGGGAATATTTATGAAAACATGTAAGAAAAAGGGGCGTGAAAGGAAATAGTTAGTAATAAAATGCTTGCTATCTTATTATATTTGTTACCTTTGTGGGTCTTATAATATGAAAAACAATGAAAATAACAATTCTACAGAGAAATATAGAATGGGCCAATCCACAGGCTAATGTAGCAAGGGCGGACGAAGCGATAAGTTGTCTGCCGGATGCTGATCTATTTGTTTTACCCGAAATGTTTTCCACCGGTTTTTGTACGCAACCCGAAGGAATTGCGGAGAGCGCCAACAGTGAAACCCTGCACTGGATGAAGCGTAAGGCAGCCGAGCGGAATTGTGCTATTGCAGGCAGTGTAGCGGTATGTGAGAATGGAAATTATTATAATCGTTTTTACTTTGTCTATCCGGATGGAGCCGTGCAGCATTATGATAAGAAGCATCTGTTTACCTTTGGGGGCGAACACAAGCGTTTCACCGCCGGTACGGAGCGTGTGGTGGTGAACTTCCGTGGGGTACGTATCCTGTTGGAAGTATGTTATGACCTTCGCTTCCCTGTTTGGGCACGTAACCTGGGTGATTATGACATGATACTTTATGTGGCAAGCTGGCCTACCCCCCGTGTGGATGCCTGGAGCGCGCTGCTTCGTGCGCGGGCTATTGAAAATCAGTGTTATGTAGCCGGAGTGAACCGCATGGGAGTTGATCCTGCCTGTGAATATTCGGGTGGCAGCGCCATCATCGATCCCTACGGAAAGACGATAGCCGAATGTCCGTGGAGCAGGGAAAGCGCGGTGTCGGCTGATATAGATATGGAGGCATTGCAGGCTTTCCGGAAGAAATTTCCGGTACTGGATGATGCCGACCCCTTTACATTGATATAAAACAATTAATAAAATAATAGATAATGGCTGAAAAGAAATTATTGTTGGGCGATGAGGCAATTGCCCTCGGAGCGATACATGCCGGCATATCGGGTGTATATGCCTATCCGGGTACACCGTCCACTGAAATCACGGAGTTTATCCAGAATAATCCTTTAGCAAAGGAAAGAAAACTGCACAGCACTTGGTGTACCAATGAAAAAACGGCCATGGAGGCTGCGCTGGGTATGTCATACGCGGGAAAGCGTGCTTTGGTATGTATGAAACATGTAGGTATGAATGTGGCTGCCGATGCGTTTGTCAATTCTGCCATAACCGGCGTGAACGGTGGGCTGGTGGTGCTGGCTGCCGATGATCCTTCCATGCATTCGTCACAGAACGAACAGGATTCACGCTTTTATGGAAAATTTGCTATGATTCCCATGCTGGAACCGTCTTCCCAACAAGAAGCATACGATATGATGGATTACGCATATACACTATCGGAAAAACTGAAGTTGCCGGTGCTGATGCGTGTGGTTACCCGTCTGGCACATTCGCGTGCCGGTGTGGAAATAGCCGATATCCGTGAGGAAAATCAGTTGAATCCTGATCATGAACGTGCCCACTGGGTATTGCTGCCGGGTAATGCGCGTAAACAATATCTGGATTTAGTGAAAAAGCAGGAAAAACTGGAAGAAGCTTCCTCCAAATCTCCTTATAATTATCTGGAAGGGTTGAATCCCGAATATGATTATGAGTTCGGAGTGATAGCTTGCGGTATCGGTTATAATTATGTGAAAGAGGCAGATACGGATGGTTGCCATATTCCGGTATTGAAAGTTTCGCAGTATCCGTTGCTGGCTGACGAAATCAGGACGATGGCAGACCGTTGCGGATATGTTTTGGTAGTGGAAGATGGCCAGCCGTTTGTGGAAGAGCAGGTAAAAGCGATTCTTTCCTCAGACTATGAGATAAAGGGACGCCTGACCGAAACTTTGCCACGTACCGGTGAACTGACTCCGGATAATGTGGGCGAGGCAATCGGATGGGGAATCAAACGTCCGTTTGGTAAACCTCAGGTGGTGATGCCGCGTCCGCCTGCATTGTGTCAGGGATGTGGTCATCGGGATGTGTATGATGCATTGAACAAGGTGGCTGCGGAATATCCGGATGCACGCATTTTCGGTGATATCGGTTGCTATACATTAGGTGCGTTGCCCCCGTTCCGTGCTATTGACAGTTGTGTGGATATGGGTGCTTCCATAACCATGGCCAAAGGTGCTTCCGATGCGGGAGTATTTCCGGCCATTGCGGTTATCGGTGACTCTACATTCACTCATTCCGGTATGACCGGTCTGCTGGATGCGGTCAATGACCATGCCAATATCACTGTGGTGATTTCGGATAACCTGACTACTGCCATGACCGGTGGACAGGATTCTGCCGGTACGAACAAATTCGAGGCGATCTGCCTGGGATTAGGGGTAGAACCCGAACATGTGCGTGTAGTGGTTCCATTACCAAAGAATATGGAAGAAATCACCCGTACCATTCGTGAGGAAATAGAATATAAAGGGGTGTCTGTCATTATTCCGCGCAGAGAATGTATCCAGACATTGAATCGTAAACTAAGACAGAAAAAAGCAGATAAGGCATGAGAAAAGATATCATACTTTCGGGCGTAGGAGGACAGGGTATCCTGACTATCGCTACTATTATAGGAGAAGCTGCTACGGCAGAAGGCATCAATTTGAAGCAGGCTGAGGTACACGGTATGAGCCAGCGCGGAGGAGATGTACAGTCTAATCTGCGTCTATCCGACGAAACGATTTATTCGGATCTGATCGCTCAGGGTGAGGCGGATCTGATTATTTCCATGGAACCGATGGAGGCGTTGCGTTATCTGCCTTACTTGCAGGAAGAAGGTTGGGTGATTACTTCTGCTAATCCTTTCAAGAACATTCCCGACTATCCTGAAGAAGTGGATCTGATGAGAACTTTGGAAAGTCTTCCGCATGTGGTGAAGTTGGAAATAGAGGATATGGCAAAAGAAAACAGTATGCCTAAATGCGCGAATGTGATTCTGCTGGGCATGGCTGCGAAGTATATTGAGATCGTATCACCGGAACAGTTGCGTGAAAGCATAGGGCGTGTGTTTGCCACAAAAGGTGAGAAGATTGTTGAAATGAATCAGAAGGCTTTTGATATAGGCTTGAATGCGGTAAAGAACTGGTAATGCCATGAAGATATTTAGTGAAGAATTAGTGGAGAAGGCGGTGAAGGAACTGCACATCGCCAATCTTGCACAGGCTACTATCGGTGATGTGCTGTTGGTAGCCCAGTATCTGGAAAAGGAAACGGGGATTCCTTTTATCCGCATGGATCAGGGATCTCCCGGTCTTGCCGCCAATCAGATAGGGATTGAAGCGGAGAAAGCTGCTTTGGACAGAGGAGTCGGATCGCAATATCCGGCTGCCGCAGGAGTGCCCGAGTTGAAAAAGGAGGCTTCCCGTTTTGTAAAAGCTTTCTTGAATCTGGATATCTCTCCGCGCGCTTGTGTGCCTACTACCGGGTCGGTGGCGGGTTCATTCGGCTCGTTCATAGCCTGTACGCAGCGTATTCCGGGGAAAGACAAGGTATTGTTCATTGATCCCGGATTTCCTATTCAGAAATCCCAGCTTCGCATTATCGGCGTGGAGTGGGAAGAATTTGATATCTATCATTATCGTGGACAGGCCTTGCGTGAGAAATTGGAAAGTTTCCTGAGTAAAGGCGATATAGCAGCGATTATCTATTCTAATCCGAATAATCCGGCATGGATTTGTCTGGAAGAGGAGGAGTTGCAGATAATCGGTGAACTGGCAACCCGGTATGATGTGATTGTCATGGAAGATCTGGCTTATTTCTGCATGGACTTCCGTCGGGATATGGGGCATCCTTTCGAACCGCCTTATCCGCCCACTGTGGCAAGATATACGGATAATTATATTCTGATGCTTTCTTCTTCCAAGATATTCAGTTATGCCGGACAGCGTATGGCATTGGCATGTATCAGCGACAAACTGTTCGACCGCCAGTTCCCTGCATTAGCAGAACGGTATAAAGATGCAGGGGTATTCGGTCCTACGCTGATTGCTTCCATTCTTTATATGATTACTTCGGGATGTACGGCTTCCACTCAGTATGCATACGCTGAGATGCTTCGTCTGTCCACCGAAGGTAAAATCAATTTTGTGGAAGATACCCGCGAATATGCCCGTCGTGCGGAACGCATGAAGAAAATATTTACCGACAATGGTTTCCACATCGTATATGACTATGATGCTACCCAGGTGGTGGGAGATGGTTTCTTCTTTACTATTGGTTACGGAAATATGACAGGGGGTGAATTGCTCCGGGAGTTATTGTATTATGGAGTAAGCAGCATCTCGCTTTCTACTACCGGTAGCGAGCAGGAAGGTGTCCGCGCCTGTACTTCCAGAATGCGTGAGGAACTTTATCCGGTGATGGAAGAACGCATGAGAGCTTTTCATGAAGATCATTGAAAATAATGTGCTAATAGGATAATGTGCCGATTGTCATATGGTGTGTTTGTGCACCAGTACATTGGCTAATTAGCACATTGAAAAATTATTTATTATGATTTGGAACAAAAATAAAGAGTGCATGAGCCGGGACGAAATGAGCGCTCTGCAGGGAAAACGCCTGAACAAGTTGGTGAACCTGGTTTATCATAATGTCCCTTTTTATCGTAACAAGATGCAGGAGATGGATTTATCTCCGGATGATATTCAGACTATTGAAGACATTGTAAAACTTCCTTTTACTACCAAACAGGATTTACGTGATAATTATCCTTATGGACTTCAGGCTGCTCCTGCTTCGGAAATTGTACGTGTACACGCTTCTTCGGGCACAACCGGGAATCCTACCATTGTGGGATATACACGTCGTGACTTGTCCGTATGGTCCGAAGTAATGTCGCGTTGTCTTTCGGCCTATGGGGTTACTCGTAATGATACTTTTTCTGTCAGTTATGGTTATGGATTATTCACTGGTGGGCTGGGTGCACATTATGGTGTGGAGAATCTGGGGGCGACTGTTATCCCGGCTTCTACCGGAAATACGGAAAAGCATGTTCGTCTGATTCGTGACTTGGGTATAACCGGTATTGCTTGTACTCCTTCTTATGCTCTTTATTTAGCAGAAGTGGTGGAACGTATGGGGCTTACCAAGAAAGATATCGGCCTCCGTATAGGAGCCTTTGGAGCCGAGCCATGGACGGAGAGTATGCGTAAGGAAATAGAAGAGCGGCTGGGCTTGAAAGGCTACAATATTTATGGATTGAGTGAAATTATGGGCCCTGGTGTTTCCTATGAATGCCAGGAACAACATGGTTCGCATATCAATGAGGATCATTTTTATCCTGAAATCATTAACCCTGAAACGCTGGAACGTCTTCCGAATGGAGAAGTGGGAGAATTGGTGTTTACTACTCTGACCAAGGAAGGTATGCCGTTATTGCGCTATCGTACGAAGGACTTGACTTCCCTGATGGAGGGTGAATGTCCGTGTGGAAGAACCAATATTCGTATGTCGGGTATTGTAGGCCGTAGTGACGATATGCTTATTATCCGTGGCATCAATGTATTCCCGTCTCAGGTGGAAAGTGTTATTCTGGATATGCCGCAGTTTGAACCTCAGTATATGCTGGTGGTGGATAGGAAGAATAATCTTGACTCTTTGCAGGTACAAGTGGAAGTCCGCAAAGACTTCTTCTCGGACGATATGGGACGTATGCTGGCAATGAAGAAGGCGCTGAGTGACAAATTGAAGAGCGTTCTTTCTATCAGTGCTGAAGTGAAGCTGATGGAGCCTAACAGTATTGCCCGTAGTGAAGGCAAGAGTAAACGTGTGATAGACAACCGAATTTTAAAATGAAAAAGTACGCAATATGACAATTAAGCAATTATCTGTTTTTCTGGAAAACAAGACCGGAAGGATAAATGACGTAACCAAGACATTGGCAAAGTATGATATCAATATGCATGCGTTCAGCATGGCGGAATCTACTGATTTTGGTATTCTTCGTTTGATTGTATCGGATGTGGAAAAAGCGGTGGAAGTACTTCGTGTCGAGAATTTTGCCGTGATGCTGACCGATGTGGTATGTATCAGTTGCCCGAATGTGGCTGGTTCTTTGGCTAAAGTTTTGGACTATCTGGCAGCAGAGAATATCTTTATTGAATATATGTATGCTTTTGCTCAGGGAGATACGGCACATGTGGTTATCCGTCCGTCTAATGTGGAGCGATGCATGGAAATCTTGAACAAACTCAATTGTAATGTTTTGACTAAAAATAGTTTGTGATTTCTTTGACATATTCATTCATTTTGTAGTAATGGAAATCCGTATAAGTATAAAAAATAGTTTATCAGAATCTTTTTTAAAGTTAGAAAGCCGCTTCAGAGGAGGCGGCTTTCTGCTTTTCTATTAGAACAAACTCCAAGCAACTGTCAGTCCGGCCATTACAATGGCAACCATACTCATCAGTTTAATCAAAATGTTCAAACTGGGACCGGATGTATCTTTAAACGGGTCACCTACCGTGTCACCGGTAACCGTTGCTTTGTGAACTTCACTTCCTTTACCGCCGAAATTGCCTTCTTCTACATATTTCTTGGCGTTATCCCATGCGCCTCCTGCATTGGCCATGAAAATGGCAAGCACGAAACCGGAGGACAAACCACCAATCAGCAGACCGATGACTCCGGGAACTCCAAACACTAATCCTGTAGCAACCGGAGCGATGATAGCCAATAGAGACGGGAATACCATTTCACGTTGTGCTCCTTTGGTGGAGATTTGTACACAACGGGCATAGTCGGGTTCGGCTTCTCCAGTCAGAATTCCTTTTATTTCACGGAACTGGCGGCGTACTTCCTCTACCATGTGGGCTGCTGCACGACCCACTGCATTCATGGTCAGACCGCAGAACAGGAATGCCATCATACTGCCCAAAAACATGCCGCTTAGCACTTTAGGGTTCATCAGGGTTACATCGTAATAAAGCATGTAGTCAGTGAAACTGGCGTTATGAACATCTACGGTAATGCCGTTTGGTAATTCCAGAATGGTCTGCCCCAACCGGGTTAATCCGATACGGATTTCTTCTACATAGGATGCTAACAGAGCCAATCCGGTCAGAGCAGCAGAGCCGATAGCAAAGCCTTTGCCGGTGGCAGCAGTTGTGTTACCCAACGAGTCGAGTGCGTCAGTGCGCCTGCGTACTTCTTTACCTAATCCGCTCATTTCGGCATTACCGCCGGCATTGTCTGCAATTGGTCCGTAAGCATCGGTAGCCAAGGTAATTCCCAATGTTGAGAGCATACCTACGGCAGCAATACCAATACCGTAAAGCCCCATGGAAATATTGGCGAAATCAAACCCGGAAGCAAGCCAATAGGATAAGATGATGCCTACTACTACTGCCAGTACCGGGATAGTGGTGGAAACCATACCTAGTCCGATACCGGAAATGATAACGGTAGCCGGACCTGTCTTTCCACTTTCGGCCAATCGTTGTGTAGGTTTATAAGATTGAGAAGTATAGTATTCGGTAGAGCGGCCGATAACGATCCCTACTATTAATCCCACTACCACAGCAAAAGAGATGTTTACCCAGTTTTCCAGTCCCAAGGCCCAAAGGATAAGGAAAGTGGCAACAACAATCAGCACAGAACTTAAGTTGGTTCCTGTAGCTAATGAACCGAGTAGCTCTTTCATTCCTGCATCTTCTTTGGTACGGACAGCGAAAATACCGATGATGGAGAGTAAAATACCTACAGCTGCAATCAGCATAGGCGCAATGACCGCTTTAAACTGCATTACAGTATCATCCGAACCAATGAAGGCAGCTGCGCCCAAAGCGGCGGTAGCCAGGATAGAACCGCAATAAGACTCGTAGAGGTCGGCGCCCATTCCGGCTACGTCACCTACATTGTCACCCACATTATCGGCAATGGTAGCAGGATTACGGGGATCGTCTTCCGGAATTCCGGCTTCCACTTTACCTACCAGGTCAGCACCCACATCGGCTGCCTTGGTATAGATTCCACCTCCTACACGGGCGAAAAGCGCTTGCGTGCTGGCTCCCATTCCAAAAGTAAGCATGGTAGTGGTGATGACACATAATTTGGCGGAGGGATTCAAGGTATCTGACGGAATACAATAATCCAATAATATATACCAGAAGGAAATATCGAGCAGACCTAATCCAACAACAACCAATCCCATAACAGCTCCGCTACGGAAAGCCACGCGCAGTCCTTTGTTCAGAGAGTGCTGGGCTGCATTGGCGGTACGTGCTGAAGCATAGGTAGCCGTTTTCATTCCCAAAAAACCGGAAAGTCCCGAGAAGAAACCGCCGGTAAGAAAAGCAATGGGCACCCACGGATTTTGTAAGTTGAAGCCGTATGCCATGATAGAAAATAGAATAACTAATCCCAGAAATACCAGCCCTACCACTTTGTATTGTTGTTTCAGATAGGACATGGCGCCCTGGCGCACATAAGAAGCGATTTTTTCCATTGTCGGAGTTCCTTCGCTTTCAAGCATCATTTGTTTGTAGAAATACCATGCGAGTGCCAATGCCAAGAGGGAGGCAATGGGCACAATCCAGAAGAGATACGTTTCCATACGCAGTATTGATTTAAAAGTTGGTTTTGCCCAAAGATAGAAAAAATAAATGATATTCAATGTAAGCATTCGATAAACTCCCCCTTTCATTCTAAAAATGTGATATTACTTTTGTAATCAAAGTAAAAAAGCTCAATTGTTATGTCACATCAATGGACCATGGAAGATTTTGAATCTATTTATTCCCGTTTCAAGTCGAGCGGACTGTCAGTTATGGATTTTTGTTCGAATGAATGTATTCGTCCCAAACGTTTCTACGAGTGGCGTTCCAAGCTGTTGCGCAAAGGCGGCTTTATCCCGGTAAAGGTAA
>OJKK01000174.1_pt1 | contig 28439 bp, 26 predicted proteins | sample 1596551 | NCBI WGS metagenome assembly OJKK01 (sample SAMEA4350131, study PRJEB24818) | metagenome | biome: human; feature: gut; material: faeces | place: Denmark | collected 2013-09 | reverse complement strand
TCGCTTGCGTCCTGTGTGAATTACTTTGTTTGGAATTGTTTAACGTGTTTTTCCAACACGAAAATAGGTTCCGTTACAAGTTTTTCGATATTGTTCAATTTTCAAGGTCCTGTAAGCGCCTCAGCCAAGCGGCTGACAGCTTATTTATTTTACCACCGAAGCACCAGATTGTCAAGTACTTTTTTGAAGATTTTTTGAAATTCTTAGGAGAACCAATCAACCTTCGTACTTTTCCTGTCGCTTTTTCGGAGGTGTTTGTGTCAGACGTCCGCCTGACAGTAATATATTTTAGCACAGACCCCCTCAAAAAGCAAGTCCTTTTTTCACTTTTTTTGAATTATTTTGCGGTTCGTCTTTTTGCCCAGTTTTTTCTCTCAGATTTGGCCGCTCTGTCCATCATTCGTCCAACAGCCTGTCCCGCATCACCTTTAATATCTTGCGCTCCCGCCGGGAGATCTGTACCTGCGTGGTATGGAGCAGTTTTGCCGTATCACTCTGGGTCTTGCCCCCATAGAAACGCAGCTGGATAATAAGCCTGTCCTCTTCGGGCAGGCTCTTCAATACCTCCGCCAGGCCGATCTTATCTGCAAGTTCTTCCTCCGGCGACTCTACCGGAATATCCATCTGACGGTCGCCCTCTTCCCGGTTCTCCGGCGTCAGACTCACCGCAGGCTGCGCCGCCTGGATCGCCAGCGTGATATTCTCCACGCTTTCCCCCAGCTCCTCTGCCAGCTGCGACAGAGTAGGCTCTGCTCCGCAAAGCTTGCTGTGATGCTCCCGGGCCGCATTGATGCGCAGGCTCAGCTCTTTGAGCGACCGGCTCACCTTTACAGTGCCGCCGTCCCGGAACAGCTTTTTGATCTCGCCCAGAATGACCGGCACAGCGTAGGTGGAAAAACAGACGCCACGCGACTCATCAAAGCCGTCATACGCTTTTACCAGCCCCATACAGCCGGCGCTGTAGAGGTCGTCGTATTCAATGCCTCTCCCCCGGAACCGTCCGGCACAGGAATGCACCAGCCCCAGATTCTGCTCGATGAATGCGCTCCGCCGGGTCTTGTCCGTTACCATTGCGACGCCCTCTTTCTCTTTATTATGTAGAGCGCTCATCCAGACGCTTGGTCAGCACCACCCGCGTCCCCTTTCCGGGCTGAGAGGACACCTTGACCTTATCCATAAAGCTCTGCATCACCGCAAAGCCCAGACCGGAGCGCTCTTCCGGGTTGCCGGTGGTGAAAAGAGGCTCCATGGCCTTTTCGACATCCGGGATGCCGACGCCCTTATCCGTCACCGTTATCTTCACCAGCCGCTCCGGGTAGACGGCGATGCTCAGGGTCACGGGACCGATGGCATCCGGGTAGGCGTGGACGATGCAGTTGGTCACCGCCTCGGACACCGCCGTCTTGATGTCGGCCAGCTGCGGCACGGTGGGGTCATACCGAGCCAGAAAGGCCGCCGCTGCGCCCCGGGCAAAAGCCTCGTTGGCACTGAGCGAATCAAATTGGATCTTTGCACTGTTTTCCGCTTTCATTTATATCCCTCCTGATACTTCCCCGCCCGGCTCGGTGCAGGGGATGCTTGCAAGCTGTAAGACCCGCCGGAGCTGTTCCGGCGCGTGCTGGATGCGCAGACTGCCGCCCAGCGTCCGGGCGCAGCGCTGCCGCCCCAGTATCAGCCCGATGCCCGACGAATCCATGAACCCCACTCCGCCGAGATCCATCACCAGAATGCGCGGGCTGCGGGTGAGCAGGGCGTCGTCCAGCTGGATGCGAAGCCCCTGCGCCGCGTCGTGGTCGATCTCGCCGGCCAGATAGGCGTAGAGCACATCGTCCGCCGCGCTGAAGGTCACTGTCGCCATATCCTCATCTCCTTTTTTTCTGGCATAAAGAAAAGACCTGTACACCTTTTCAGTGTACAGGTCTTTCGGGTTATTTTTTAGAGAACGGTGTCGCTCAGCAGCTTTTCCGCCTCGAGGGCGATGGCCTCACTGCCGCAGACCAGCAGACCGCGGCGGCTGTTGGCTTTCGCCTGCTCCACGGCCTCGGCCAGCGTCGGGCAGAACACCGCGTCGAAGTGATACCGTGCCTTTTCGGTCAGGCGCTCTGCCAGCGCCGCTTCCGTTCCCGCCGGGGCGACGAGGAAGACTTTGTCGAAGGGGTTCTCGCCCATGCCGGGCATGGTGCTCTTGTCCTTCTTCTGCTCTTCCGAAGTCAGGCCGGTCTCCAGTGCGGCAAGGAACGACTCCGCGCCTTCCTCCTCAGTCAGGCCGATCACGGCGCTCATGTGGCGCACCTTGGCCATATTGAGGACGCGCAGAAGGGCTGCAGCCTGCTGCGGAGTACGGCAGGCGTCGAGGATGATGAGGGGCTTCTGGGACAGGACGCGGATGCTGCTGCGGTTCTCCACAGCGGCAAGGCCCGCCAGAATGGCCTCATCGGGGATCTCAAAGCCCTTGCGCCAGAGGGCCAATGCCAGCTCGACCGCGACGGCGGCATTGCCCGCCGCGTGACGGCCCAGGAAGGCCAGAGGGGCGGTGTATCCGCCGTAGTCCACCTTGCTGGTGAACTTTTCCGCCTCGAGGAAGGTGATGTCCTCGGCGTCGGGGACGACGAGCTCACACTCGGCCTTGGCCGCCGCCACCACCAGCTCACTCAGAACAGCCTTCGGCTGCTCCGGCGCGGTGACGCAGACGGCGTCCTTCCGCATGACGCCTGCGGCCAGCGCGGCCAGACGCTCCACCGAGCGGCTCACACCGTCCGGGCCGATGGCCGTGACGGCGCAGACCGGCATATTGGGCAGGGCCGATGCCAGACCGGCATCCGGCAGCTCCACCACTGCCAGCTTGCAGCCCGCCGCACCAAAGCAGCGGGCCGCAGCCGCCAGCTCTGCCGCCTCACGGGGCAGAGCCTTTGCGGCACTGAGAGCCTCGGCAGCCTGACAAAGCAGCACCGGGTCCACCGACACGCCGCCGATGGCGATGCGGGCCGACAGCGGCTCACAGCCGGCGCGGTAGAAGCCGGTGTGGAACGCCGCCTCCCGGAGGATGGCCGCCAGCAGACCGGCAGCAGCGGTCTTGCCCGCCGTGCCGGCCACACCGACGAACTGCACCTTCTGGACATCCGCCGTCAGGGCAGCGCGCAGCTCCTCCGCCGGGGCAAAGCCCTCGGGCAGAGAAGAAAAATATTCGTTTGCCTGTTCGATGGTCATTGCGTCAATCCTCGTTTCGATGTTTGTAGAGCAGCCAGCACATCCTGCACAGGGCCAGACATAACAGGCCCACCAGAATACCGGCCATCCCGCCCGAAAAATCCAGCCAGACGTCGGTGAGCTGGCTGCTCCGGCCATCGCTGAACATCTGGATGGTCTCGTCCGTCAGAGCCGTGAGCAGACCGCCCAGGATCGGCCACGAGATGTGAACGAAAAAGTGCCGGGTGTAGACCCGCAGGCAGAGGGTGAGCAGGAAGCCTTCCAGCGCATACTCGCAGAAATGTGCCAGCTTGCGCACGATGTGGTCTGTCAGATGGTTCGCCGCGCCGGGCATTCCCAGACGGGTGAACACCTTTTTCATCAGAAGCAATACTCGTCCGCTTGCCGTTTCCGAGACGTCACCGATCTGCATGGAGTTGGAGAAGATGAATACGATGCAGGCGATAAGCGCAAAGGTAAAGATGACTCGCGCCGCAATGAGCCAGGGAGAAGTTTTTTGCATATCAGGACCCGTTTCCCGCATCAGCCCAGAGCCTTGATGCTCTGCTCAATGTTGGCAAGCTTATCCTGGCTCTTGGCGTGCTTATTGCGGATGTCCTCCACCAGAGCGGCGGGAGCGCGCTCGACGAACTTGGGGTTGTTGAGCTGGTTCTCGAACATGGCCAGTTCCTTCTCGGCCTTGGCCTTTTCCTTGTTCAGACGGGCCAGCTCCTTGTCGCGGTCGATGAGCTCCATCATGGGGATGAAACCGCGGGCAGCGTGGGTGGACACCTGCACCATGCCGTCGGTGCTGCCCTCATACTTTTCGGTGAAGGTCACATCGGTGGCGAAGGCGAACTTTGCCAGATAGACCTCGGCGCTCTGGAAGGGAGCCGGGTCAGCCGTCTCGATGATCATGCTGGTCTTCTTGGCGGGGTGGACGTTCATCTCGGTGCGCATGGTACGCACAGCCTTGATGTAGTCCATCACCTTTTCGAAAGCTTCCTCTTCGTCGGCCCAGTTGTGAGCTTCATCGAAGGTGGGCCAGCTCTGGGTCATGATGGTCTCGGCAGAGCCGGGCAGAGCCTGATACAACTCCTCGGTGATGAAGGGCATGAAGGGGTGCAGCAGCTTGAGGGCCTTGTCCAGCACATACACCAGCACGCGGCGGGCAGTGTCGGCCTGCTCGGCGTCGCCGGAGTTCAGGCGGGGCTTTGCGATCTCGATGAACCAGTCGCAGTAGACGTCCCAGATGAAGCTGTTGATCTTGGCAGCGGCCAGACCCATCTCGTAGTGGTCGAGGTTGTCGCTCATGGCGCCGGCCACCTGATTGAGCTTGGTCAGCACCCACTTATCGCTCATGTCCAGCTTCTCCTCGCTGGGCAGGCCGGGCTGGAAGTCCTCGGGCAGGTTCATCAGCACGAAACGGGTAGCGTTCCACAGCTTGTTTGCAAAGTTGCGGGCAGCCTCCACCTTCTTCTCGCTGTAGCGCATATCATTGCCCGGGGTAGAGCCGTCCACCAGCATAAAGCGCAGGGCGTCAGCGCCGTACTGGGCGATGACTTCCAGCGGGTCGATGCCGTTGCCGAGGGATTTGGACATCTTGCGGCCCTGACTGTCGCGGACGATGCCGTGGATGCAGACGGTGTCGAAGGGAGCCTTGCCGGTGTAAGCCAGACCGGAGAAGATCATGCGGCTGACCCAGAAGCCGATGATGTCGTAGCCGGTGACGAGGGTGTTGGTGGGATAGAAATACTTGAGGTCTTCGCTCTCCTCATTGGGCCAGCCCAGAGTGCTGAAGGGCCACAGAGCGGAAGAGAACCAGGTGTCGAGGGTATCGGGGTCCTGGGTGAGCCTGGTGCCGCCGCACTTGGGGCAGGTGCAGGGTGCGCTCTTGGCGACCACAGTCTCGCCGCAGTCGTCGCAGTACCAGGCCGGGATCTGGTGGCCCCACCACAGCTGGCGGCTGATGCACCAGTCGCGGGTGTTCTTCATCCAGTTCATATAGTTCTTGGTGAAGCGCTCCGGCACGAACTTGATGTCGCCCTTCTCCACGCTCTCGATGGCGGGCTTGGCCAGAGGCTCCATCTTGACGAACCACTGCTTGGACACCATGGGCTCGATGGTGGAGTGGCAGCGGTAGCAGGTGCCGACTTCGTGCTTCAGAGGCTCGATCTCCTTCAGGAAGCCGCCCTCCTTCAGGTCCGCGAGGATGGCCTTGCGGGCCTCGAGGGTGGTCATGCCGGCATACTTGCCGCAGTCCAGCACATGAGGCTCGTTGACGGTGTTCTTGTCCGCGGCAAACAGAGCGTCGGCAGCAGCCTTATCGGCGGCGCCGGTCATGCGGCCGTCGTAGGTAAAGACGCGGACGATGGGCAGGTCATGGCGCAGGCCGACCTCAAAGTCGTTGGGGTCGTGGGCCGGGGTGATCTTCACGACGCCGGTACCCTTGGTCATGTCGGCGTGCTCGTCGCAGACGATGGGGATCTCCTTGTTCAGCAGGGGCAGGATGACGTGGCAGCCGTGCAGATGGGCATAGCGGGGGTCATCGCCGTTGATGGCAACGGCGGTATCGCCCAGCATGGTCTCGGGACGGGTGGTAGCCAGCTCCAGCATCTCGCCGGTCTCCTTGACCGGGTAGAGCAGGTGCCAGAAGCTGCCGTCCTTTTCCTCATACTCCACCTCGGCGTCGGAAATGGAGGTGTTGCAGTGGGGGCACCAGTTGACCATGCGGTTGCCGCGGTAGATGAGGCCCTTGTCGTACAGGCGGACAAAGACTTCCTTGACAGCCTCAGAGCAGCCCTCGTCCATGGTGAAGCGCTCGCGCTCCCAGTCGCAGCTGCTGCCCAGCTTCTTGAGCTGGCTGACGATGCGGTTGCCGTACTTGGTCTTCCAGGCCCAGGCGCGCTCCAGGAAGCCGTCGCGGCCCACCATTTCCTTGGTCAGGCCCTCAGCACGCATGGCCTCCACGACCTTGGCCTCCGTAGCGATGGAAGCGTGGTCCGTGCCAGGCACCCACAGGGCGGCATAGCCCTGCATCCGCTTGGTGCGGATGAGGATGTCCTGCATGGTGTTGTCCACGGCGTGGCCCATGTGGAGCTGGCCGGTGACGTTCGGAGGGGGCATCACGATGGTATAGGGCTTCTTGTCGGGGTCGGCCTTGGTGTGGAAGCAGCCGCCATCCAGCCAGAACTGGTAGATGCGGTCTTCCACCTGGCTCGGATCATACTGTTTTGCGAGTTCTTTCATAGTATCCTCCCAGATGAATGATTGGAGTGGGACGAAAAAAGCCGCCCCACGGAGCGTTCCATGGGACGGCTGTAATATAACCGCGGTACCACCCAAATTGCACACGGCTTTCTGCCGTATGCCCCTTGATGCCCCGATAACGTGGGGCAGACCCGGAGGCGACTACTCCTGTTTCCCCGCCTCTGCTCAAAAGCGACAGCACGCCGCACCGCCATACCGGGTTTTCAGCAGCCCCCGGCTCTCTGGATGGCGAAAACGACACGCACTCTTTTTCCTTGCATTTATAAAAAGAATATAGCGTTTTTTGTGCGTTTTGTCAATCTCTTTTTCATCGGAACAAAATTTTCACAGCTGCCGTTCAGCGCACAGGCCGCGCTCAGACCGCCGTTCTTCTGCCGGATGGGCCGGACGCGGCTGTCCCGCCGGGCCATTCAGCTTTTCCTCCTTTTCAGAACAGCCGTGACACGGCCCTTGAGCCGATTGAACTCCGGGCGCGTTCCGGTGGAGCACCACCATGACAGCCCCGAACAGCAGCGTATACAGCACACCGTCCAGCAGAAACCAGCCGATGTTCTTCGCCGGGCAGAAGCGCACCCATCCGTAGGACACAGCGGCCAGCGCCGCGACGACTGCGGCGCGTTCGGCGTAGCGGACAAAGTAGTCTTTCAGCTTGCCCTGCCAGTCTTCCCGGATGCCGTAGCGCATCAGGATGTAAGGCTCCATCCAGAAGCAGGTCGTCACGGTGCTGATGACCGTTCCGCCCAGAATGCCTGCCACGCCGAACTTCTGCACCAGCAGCAGGGACGCTGCCAGATTGATGGCCGACTCGAACAGCGGCTTGTACCGGTCGTACCAGAACAGGCCCTTGGCTTCACGAAAGAGCAGGTTGACCTTCCGCTGACCCGAAACATAAAATTCCGTCACGAGGACGGCGACTGTCGCCGTGGAGAAGCAGTATTCCGCGCCGAAGCAGAGGGTGATAAAAGCGTTGGACAGCGCGAACAGTCCCGCCGTCCAGTAAGCGTAAATGACGAAGAAGAGCAGGTCCAGTTCCCGGTAGATGCTGTACACCCGTGTCTCATCTTCAATGGCTCCCAGATTGCCCAGACTTCCGGTAAAGGCGTTCGAAAATTTGTCCATCAGGTTGTTGATGCCGGACAGAACGAGCTTGTAGTTGGAGTAGATGCCCACTGACAACAAACCCACGAAGCTGGACATCAGCAGGCTGTCCGTGTTCCGGACGATGACCGTTCCCAGCTTGTGGAAGCTCATGGCACCGATGTTCCGCAGGATACCGTGAAATTCTTCTTTTTCCGGCAGCTCTCTGCACTCTTTCAGGTAGGGAAATTCCTTATCCGCCTTGACCGATACGATGATGTTCGGGATGAACTGCATCACGAACTGCACCGCCAGATAGAGGATAAAGTTTCCGGTCAGCACGATGAGGACGATCTGGAGCAGCGTCTTGACCGCGTCGCAGAGCTGCGCCCAGAGGTTGCGGACATAGGCTTTCTGGTAGGCCAGATAGATGGAGTTTTTATAGCTCAGCAGATAGGAGCAGACCGAGTTTGCCACATACATCAGATAGATGAGCCGCAGATGCTCGATGCCGCTGCTGTCCTTGATGAAAAAGCCCAGAAACGGCATCAGTGCAAGGCCCACGAGCAGCACCACGACCGCCACGATACGGTAGAGGAGCCGGTAAAGGTTCATCAGCTGCGCCAGCCGATGCTCATCCTTCTTCGCAGCCGGCTCATACAGGCTGTATATCATCGCCGTGCCGATGCCAAGCTCTGCAAGGTTCAGGATGCCCAGCACATCGGTGAACAGTCCGTTGACACCCAGATATGCCGCCGACAGATAGTGGATGAACACCATCCGGCTGATGAACAGCAGCGCCTGATTCATGAGCTGTCCACCCACATTGACGACCATATTGATAAGGGTATACCGTGTCCGCATTTTTCTTATGTCCCTTCCTTTTCGAGTGTGGCCCGCCGCATCCGCTTTATCAGGGTCCGCAAAGGCCCTGTTCGTTTTTCTTTATTAAAATATCATCTCATTGCGGCGCTTTCAACGATTTATCCGTTTTTCAGCCTTCCGCGTCCAGAAGCTCCGTTTTCAGCCGGGCAATAAGCCGCTCCATCAGGGCCACACGGTTGAAGGGGGTCATGAGATAGAAGCCGTCGGCGTAGGGCAGAGCCTCCCGGGCCATCTGCATCGACACCTCAAGGCCCAGCGCCTCGCCCTGCTCCCGGTCGAGGCCCGCGAAGCGCTGGATGATGTCCTCCTCCACATGGATGCCGTTGATCTCGTTCTCCATGAAGATGGCGTTCCGCTGGCTGACTACGGGCATGATGCCGGCCAGGATTTTAGCACGTTCGCCCAGTGTCTGACGGGCCTTGCGGAGATTTTCCACCGCCTGTGCCGACAGCACCGGCTGGGTCAAAAAGCCCGACATCCCGTTTTCCAGCTTTTCCACAGCCCGGCGCAGCTCCACCTCAAAGTTCCGGGCGTTGAGGTTCAGCGCACCAAGGACGGTCATGGCCGAGGGCATCTCCCGGCCCTCCCCGGCCAGCGAGACGATGTATTGGGCCAGCTTGCGGGAGTTGAACTGGTAGACATTCTTCACCTCGTCCCGCTCTGCGGTGGGGATGGGGTCGCCGGTGATGGCCAGCACCTCCCGCACGCCCTCGGCATAAAGGCCCAGCAGAAGGGCCTTGGTGGCGTTGAGGTTGCGGTCGCGACAGGTCATGTGGGGCAGAGCGCACATTCCCAGTTCCCGGTGTACCCGGCAGGCCACGAGGGAGGAATCCATCCGGGCCTGTGCGATGGGGCAGTCGGCGATGGTCAGCAGGTCAGCGCCTGCGGCCTGCAGCCGCCGTGCGCCGTCCAGATAGCCGCTCAGGTCGGCCACCCGGGGCGAATCCAGTTCAATGGCGATGACCTTCTCACCTGCGTTCAGTTTCCGCAGGAAAGTGTCATCTTTTTCCACCGCCGGTGCAGTCCTGGTGGAAAGCTTCGCTGCCGGAGCGGCTTCGGTCCGCTGGGGCAGGGCATCCAGCTCTGCGCGCAGGGCCGCGATGTGGGCGGGCGTCGTACCGCAGCAGCCGCCCAAAATACGGACGCCCCCAGCGGCGATCTGCCCCATCTCCCGGGCAAAATACGCAGGCTTGCCCTGATACAGCACCCGCGCCCGGGTGACCACCGGATAGCCCGCGTTAGGCATCACCGACAGGGGCAGCCGCGTCTCGCCAAGGCTCTGCACCAGTTTCTTCATCGCGCCGGGGGCCGAAACGCAGTTCAGGCCCACGGCGTCCACCACGCCGCTCTGCTCCATCCGGCGCAGCAGGTCGCGGAACAGCAGGCCCTCGCGGGTGTAGCCGTCCGGCAGCACCGCGAAGGACACCATGACGAAGGCGTCCGGCACGGCCACACGCAGTGCCTTTACCGCCTCCACAATGCCCACATCGGAGCTGAGCGTCTCGAACAGAAAGTTCTTTGCCCCCAGTGCGGCGAACTGCTGCGCCACGAGGCCGTAGGCGCTGCCGGCCGGGGCAGCCTCGGTGTCCGGGGCCGGGCCGAGGTCAGCAAAGACGGCGGCGTCCTTCTCAGCGGCAGCATCACAGGCCAGCTTCCAGCCCGCCTCGGCCAGTTCTTCCCAGCCCGGCATCTGGGCTGCCGCCATCCGGGGCAGACCGAAGGTGTTGGTCTTGATGGCCTGTGCGCCTGCGGCCAGATATTCCGCATGGACCTTCTTCACGCCCTCGGGGTCGGTGAGGTTGGCCATTTCGCAGTCCGCGCCCGGTGCCGCTTTATAATAGGTGCCCATGCCGCCATCGAACAAAAGCGGCTTGTGGGCAAGATACTCTCGGATGTCCGTCATAGAAAGGTTCTCCTTTTTTATTTCCCTTGATTTTATAAAGAAATTCAGGTATAATTTTCGTATGAAAGTGAGGTGCTTTTGGATGCCCAAGATTCGTTCCAGCGCAGACCTGCGCAACAACTACAATGAGATCTCCACCTTCTGCCACGACTACGCCGAGCCGGTGTTCATCACCAAAAACGGCAAAGGCGACCTTGCCGTGATGAGCATCGAGACCTACGAGGCCCTGACCGCCCGGTTCGATTTGTACGCAAAATTGCAGGAAGGTCTGGATGACGTGGCGGCGGGAAGAACGCGCCCGCTGGATGAGTTCATGCAGGAACTGCAAAACAGAAGGAGTCTTCGATGAACTACTTTATCGATGTTGCCGCTTCTGCTCAGCGTGACCTTGCAGATGCCTTCGACTATATCGACCTGAACTTGAAAAATCCCTCTGCTGCCGACAAGCTGGTTGCTATCGCATGGAAGAAATTCCGTTCTCTTGACACCTTCCCACAGCGTTTTTCACTTGTGAATGACCCATTTCTTTCCGCTTTGGGAATCCGGCTCATTCCAGTTCAAAACTATCTTGCATTTTATAAAGTCGATTCTTCCACCCAGACCGTCCACATCCTCCGCTTCCTGTATGGTCACAGCGACTGGCAGGCTATCCTGCGGGCGGATGTTCTTCCAACCTGAGCATTCTCCCCGGCTCTTTGCCGGGGAGAATTTTTATCCAGTCATCTTCAGTTTAATGAAGTTTGCACACTTGTCAAGCATTTTTGCCCCGAAGTAGCCCATTTTGCTTGCGCCGAAGCCGGTTTTGTGCTATTCTATGCATATTTACAATGGTTGGGAGGAATGTATCATGCGCCACGCCGGCACACAGGAAATCGAAACGCCGCGGCTGCTTCTGCGCCGCCTTATGCCGTCGGATGCCCCGGTGATGTACGCAAACTGGGCCAACGACCCGGAGGTCACCCGCTGGCTGCGCTGGACGCCGCACAAGGATGTGGCCGAGACGCAGGAGCTTCTGAGCGCATGGGCGCTGCTCTATCCCAACGAGGACTACTACCAGTGGGCCATCGTGGAAAAGGCCACCGGTCAGGTGTTTGGCAGCATCAGCGTCTTTACCTCCTCCAGTGTAGAGCCGGAGCGGGACCCCTGGCCCGGCTTTGACCACAGCAACGGCGTGTGGGAGGTGGGCTACTGCATCGGCAGAGCATGGTGGGGCAAAGGCTGCACCACCGAGGCCTTGAACGCTCTGGTAGAATACTGGTTCAAGAATACAGACAGTAATTGGCTTGCCTGCTCCCACGCTGTGGAGAACCCCGCCAGCGGCAAGGTCATGATGAAAGCAGGCTTTGTCTACGACCACGAGGCCGTCTACCATAAATTCGACGGTACAGCGATACCCTGCAGGTGCTATGCCCTGACGCGAGAACACTACGAATCGCTATATTCTCCAAACAAATGACAGAAAGGAATCATTTTGAGCGAACTTTACGATATTTTAGTCGAAACTCCCCCGACGAAGGTCATCCTTCTCGCCCTCGATCAGGGCCTGTGGGACTGCGAGCGCAGCCTTGCCGAGCTGGCTGCGCTGTGTGAGGCCAACCACATGGAAGCCGTGGCCGAAGTCACCCAGAAGCGCCAGACCCCTGAGACCGGCATCGTGCTGGGCAGCGGCAAGCTGGAAGAAGCCGCTGCTGCCGCAGCAGAGCTGGGGGCCGAGTGCGCCGTCTTCGACGGTGAGCTGACCGGCAGCCAGATCCGCAACATCTCCACGGCCCTCGGCGGCCTCGAGGTCATCGACCGCACCATGCTCATCCTCGAGATCTTCCGCAGCCGTGCCGTGACCAACGAAGGCAAGCTGCAGACCGAGCTGGCCCTCCTGCGCTACCGTCTGCCCCGCCTGCAGGGTATGGGCGAAAGCCTGAGCCGTCAGGGCGGCGGCGGTGGCGGCGGCGGCGGCGCCCGCCGTGGTGCCGGTGAAACGAAGCTCGAGCTTGACCGCCGCCACGTCCACGCCCGCATCGACGCACTGGCTGAGAAGCTGGCCGAGATGGAAAAGCGCCGGGGCGAGAGCCGGAAAGCCCGCGCCAAGACCGGAATGCCGGTGGTCAGCCTCGTGGGCTACACCAACGTGGGCAAATCCAGCCTGATGAACGCCCTCTGCGGCCCCAGCGTCGCCGAGGCCGATATGCTCTTTGCCACCCTCGACCCCACCAGCCGGAAGCTCGTCCTGCCCAGCGGCATGGCCGTGCTGCTGGTGGACACCGTCGGCTTCGTCTCCCGCCTGCCCCACAATCTGGTGGAAGCATTCAAATCCACGCTGGAAGAGGCCGCATGGTCGGACGTCATCGTCCGGGTGGCCGACGCCGGCGATGCGCAGCGGGAGGAGCAGCTGGCCGTCACCGACGAAGTGTTGGACGGCCTCGACTGCGCCGACATCCCCCGCCTGACCGTCTACAACAAGTGCGACAAGCCCGGCGCGCTGAGCTTCGACCCCGACATCCTGCTCACCAGCGCCAAGACCGGCTACGGCCTCGACAAGCTGCTGGCCAAGCTGGACGAGACCCTCAGCGACCGTGTCCACACCATCCGCGTTCTCCTGCCCTACGATAAGCTGGGCCTCGCCGCCCCCATGCGGGAGCGCGGCAGCGTCCAGCTCGAGGAGTACCGTGAAGACGGCCTCTACCTCGAAGGCATCGTCAAGACCGAAGATCTCCACTGCTTCGAGGGCTATCTGGTCTGAGGGCCCGCATACGAAAAGAACCGGACTCCGCGGAGTCCGGTTCTTTTGCTTTTCAAGGCATCAGCCTGCGGCAGGAGGCGCTTCCTCTGCGCCCATCAGCTGGTCGTACCGGCCGGTGAACACCCGTTCCGGCAGGGCCGCCGTCAGGGCGAGGGCGGCGGTGAGCCGCTCCTCATCGGTCAGCTCTTCCTCCACCGGAGGGAAGTGCGTGAGCACTTCGTCCAGCTGCTTTTTGACCTCCCGGGCCACAAAGATGCCCCGGGAGGTGAGGTAGATCTTGCCGTAATACTCCTTGACGATCATCCCCCGCTCCATCAGCAGGTTCAGCACCCGCACCACCGAGGGTTTGGTCACGCCCAGCTTCTCGGCGATGCTGCGGGAGCTGATGTCAAGATGGGTCTGCGAGACCTCATAGATCGCGAGCAGGTACCGCAGGTGTGCTGGCGTCAGTTCCATCTCGTATCACTCTCTTTTCGTTATATCACACAAACTCTTGGTTTACAAAAGGGGCGCGGGCCAAAGCCTTGACCCGCGCCCCCTTCTCTTCCATTATTGCTCAGTGGCAGTCGCCCTTGCAGCTGCTGCAGCTTCCGCCGCAGTCGCAGCCGCCGCTGCATCCACTGCAGCCGCCGTGCTTATGAGAGTGCCATGTGATCCAACCCACACCGCCAAACACGATAGCTCCGACGATGATCGTCGGCAGGTTGAAATTAGCAGCCAAGAACTCCATCATAATAATGCACTCCTTTCAGCGCGTTTTGAGAAGTTTTTTTACTTGATCTTGGAAACGTCGATCTTGACCTCGTTGTCGTTCACGTACTTGTTGGGACGGAACATCAGATACAGGAAGGCAGCGACGATGACCACGGCCACGACGGTGAAGAAGTTGAAGCCCACCTCACCGGTGATGAGGCCGCCCAGCTGGTACACGACCAGAGCGGAGCAGTAGGCCAGTGCGCACATATAACCGATGGCGATGGCGGTCCACTTGCCGTTGTTCATCTCACGCTTGATAGCGCCCATGGCAGCGAAGCAGGGAGCGCACAGCAGGTTGAAGATCATGAATGCATAAGCGCTCAGAGCGGTGTAATCAGCAGCAACGAGGCTCCAGATCTCGTCGCCGTTCTCAGACAGCTCCTCGCCGCCGAAGTGGTACAGGACGCCGAAGGTGCCAACGACGTTCTCCTTTGCGATCAGGCCGGAGACAGAAGCGACGGTAGCCTTCCAGTTGCCGAAGCCCAGAGGAGCGAAGATCCAGGCGATCTTGGTAGCGATAGCGGCCAGCACAGAGTTGTCCTGATCCTCGACCATGCCAAAGGCGCCATTCTCGAAGCCGAAGCCCTGCAGGAACCAGATGGCGACGGTTGCCAGCAGAATGACGGAACCAGCACGCTTGATGAAGGACCAGCCGCGCTCCCAGGTAGCACGGAAGACGTTGCCCCAAGCGGGGATGTGGTATGCGGGCAGCTCCATAACAAAGGGAGCAGGGTCACCTGCGAAGAGCTTGGTCTTCTTCAGGATGATACCAGAGCAGATGATGGCAGCCATGCCGATAAAGTAAGCGGAGACAGCCACCAGAGAAGAACCGCCGAACATGGCACCTGCGATGAGGCCGATGATGGGCATCTTAGCGCCGCAGGGGATGAAGCAGGTGGTCATGATGGTCATACGGCGGTCGCGCTCGTTCTCGATGGTACGGGAAGCCATGACGCCCGGGACGCCGCAGCCAGTGCCGACCAGCACGGGGATAAAGCTCTTGCCGGACAGGCCGAACTTACGGAAGATACGGTCCATGATGAAGGCGACACGGGACATATAGCCGATGTCCTCCAGGATGGACAGCAGGAAGAACAGGACCAGCATCTGGGGAACGAAGCCCAGAACCGCGCCGACACCGGCAACGATGCCGTCCATGATCAGGCCGTACAGCCAGCCTGCCACGCCGATGCTCTCCAGGAAGCCGCCCAGCGCATTGGGGACGATCTCGCCGAACAGGACGTCGTTGGTCCAGTCGGTGGCAAAGGTGCCGATGGCCCAGCCGCCGTCTGCGATGGAAGTACCCACAGACAGGGAGTACATCAGGTACATGATGACTGCGAAGATGGGCAGAGCCAGCACACGGTTGGTGACGATCTGATCGACCTTATCGGAAATGGTCAGGTGCTCGACGCGGGCCTTCTTCTTGACAGCCTTATCGACGACACCGTTGATGTATGCGTAACGCTGGTTGGTGATGATACTCTCGGCGTCATCGTCCATCTCAGCCTCGCAGTCCTTGATGTGCTGGTCGATATGAGCGATCAGGTCGGAGGAGAGCTTCAGCTCATCCATGACCTTGTCGTCGCGCTCGAACAGCTTGACAGCGTACCAGCGCAGGAAGCGGTTATCGACTTTGCCCTGGATGGACTCCTCGATGTGAGCGATGGCGTGCTCAACGCTGCCGGTGAAGACGTGGGGCAGCTCGCTGCCCTTTCCAGCCTTTGCAGCAGCCATAGCAGCCCTTGCAGCAGCCTCGGTGCCTTCGCCCTTCAGTGCGCTGATCTCAACAGCCTGACAGCCCAGCTCGGCGCTCAGCTTCTTCAGGTCGATCTTATCGCCGTTCTTGCGGACGAGGTCGATCATGTTGACAGCCATGACCACGGGGATGCCCAGCTCGATGAGCTGAGTGGTCAGGTACAGGTTGCGCTCGATGTTGGTGCCATCAATGATGTTCAGGATGGCATCGGGCTTCTCCTTGACCAGATAAGTACGGGAGACGACCTCTTCCAGAGTGTACGGAGACAGGGAGTAGATACCGGGCAGGTCCTGGATGATGACATCCTTCTCGCCCTTCAGCTTGCCTTCCTTCTTCTCGACGGTAACGCCGGGCCAGTTGCCGACGTACTGATTAGAGCCGGTCAGATTGTTGAACAGGGTAGTCTTACCACAGTTCGGGTTGCCGGCCAGTGCAATTTTAATGCTCATTGCAACTCCTCTCCTCTCGTTACGGTCAAACGACTTCGATCATTTCGGCGTCGGCCTTGCGCACGCTCAGCTCGTAGTTGCGCACGGTCAGCTCCATCGGGTCGCCCAGAGGGGCGACCTTGCGGACGTAGATCTCCACACCCTTGGTGATGCCCATGTCCATGATGCGGCGTTTGACCGGGCCTTCGCCGTGCAGGCGCGCCACGGTGGCAGTCTCGCCGACCTTAACGTCTTTCAGAGTCTTCATAAAAAATCCTCCTCTACTTGTCTTTCTATCCAGAGACTTTCCAGTTTCGGAGCGTCTCCCAAACAGCGTTCTGCCGCTGCTCAGCCAACCATAATGCGGTTTGCCATCGTCTTGTCGAGGGCCAGACGGCTCTCCTTGACCTGAACGATGAGGTTGCCTGCGATCTCATTGACGACAGTCACCTGACTGCCCACCACGAAACCAAGCTCTGCCAGATGCAGACGCACTTCATCCTTGCCGGTGATCTTCTGGATGGTGACGGTATCGCCTGCTTTTGCCATGGTCAAAGGCATCATATTCGTTTCACTCCCATTCGTTCTCCCCTCGGCGGGGAGCATTTTGGTTCGATTTTGCAGTCTTTGGAGCGCCGCCCCAGCCAGACGCCGCAACGCGCCGGCCGTGTCTGCATCTCCCTGCCAAAAAGCCGCGTCAGTTAGTCAGTCACAACTATCAGCATAGACAGTTTACACCTACTAACCCGCTCTGTCAATCATTTTTTCGCAAAAAAAGTTAGTTTGTGTGAACAAACAATTTTTCTGCTCTGGTTATTATAAAATTTCAACAAAATTCACATATAGCAGAACCATCCGGCTTTCAAAATGCTTCATCCTGGATTTGAAACTCTTTTTCGACGGCTTCCGCATATGACACAGCCGCCCGGTGCAGGGGGTATTCTGCAACGAGCGGCCGCGTGTCAAAAGGAGGATTCTTCCCGCCAGTGCGTGGTTTCGCTCTGGCGGGCGCCAGGATAAAAAGAGAGTATTTGGAAGAGAATGTCAAAATTCAGGGGCGTCAGGCTGCAACAGCCAGACGCTGGATGGGCGTTCCGCTGCGGAACAGACGGAGATACACTGCCGTACACTTGTTCAGCTGAGCAAAATGCTGCTGGGCGGCATTGGGGTCACCATAGGCTTTCCAGCAGCCGCAGCAGGTGAAGTTGCGGCCCGCATTTTCGATAAAGCCCACCACATCGTAAAGCGGATAGCCCAGAAATACGCCGATTTCATGGGGAAAATCGGCCTCGCAGCAGAGCCGGCGGGACAGCTGCCGCAAAAGCGGCCCGTAGTCGTCCGACTGCTCAGGCAGAGTGTAGCCTTCCCTGCACAGGAAATCCCGCACCTGCGGCTGGGCCAGCACAGCGCGGAGCTTGCTCTCGCGGTAGACGTACACCAGATACCGGTGGGTCTGCACACAGCCCTTGAGGACACGGACGCAGAGGCCCTTTTCGCCCAGCTGTTCGTTCCAGCTGCGGACGCGGCGGGCAAGGTCGGCGCAGTCGCTCGTCTCGTAGCGGAAAAGTCCCGCAGGCTTTAAGCCGGCCAGCACCGGGGCGCACTGTTCGATCATGACGGTCTCAAAGTTGCGCTCCATGTCTTCGGCCTCCCTGCCCCTTTTCCACTATTGTCTCCTGCCGTGTGATGCTTATGCAGGAGATGCGGTTAGAAAAAGCTAACCGAAATTCCAAAAAGAATGCGGCAGTCTGCCCCTTTCGAGCTTCTTCCGCTTCTTGGTTAGTCATTTCTAACGTGGCATTATCTTACCATAGGTCCGGCTCTGTGTCAACACCTTTTTGCAAAAATATTTGCTCCATTTTCTCCGCCGTGCTATACTGAGCCAAAGCTGATATAAAGGAATGGTATCCCCATGCATCTTATCTCACCCGAGGAGCTGGCCTCGGCCATCGCCGACCGTCTGGCCCGACAGCCTGCCGTCCTCGTCGCACTGGATGGCCGCTGCGGCAGCGGCAAAACGACGCTGGCCGAACAGCTGGCAGAGCGTTTTCCTCAAAGCATCACCGTCCACACCGATGACTTCTATCTCCCGCCATCCCGGCGTGTCACGGGCTGGGAGAAGATTCCCTGCGCCAACATGGACATCCAGCGCCTGCGGGATGAGGTCGTCGCTCCTGCCCGGGCAGGGCAGGCGTTCTCCTACCGGGCCTACTCCTGCCGCGAAGGTGCCTATCTGCCGCCGCGTCCCCTCGGCCCTGCGCCGCTGGTCATCGTGGAGGGAAGCTACAGCCATCACCCCAGCCTTGCACCCTATTATGATATAAGAATATTCGTCACCTGCTCTCCCGATGAGCAGGCCCGGCGGCTCCGCAGACGGGAGGGGGAGCGGTATTCGAATTTTGTGGAGCGGTGGATCCCGCTGGAAGAGGGGTATTTTGCAAATTGCTCCATTGAGGAGAACGCGGAGATGACGGTCGTTACGGATTGACGGCATCGCGCGCCTGCGCGGGGCGGGTTTTATTCTCTCGGTCAAGTGGCTTGCGCTCCGCGCGGGCCAGAGGTAGGGAGGGGTGTTTCGACTCCCCCCTCCCTACCTCTGGACTCCACTCTCCCCGCAACGAGTTAAGGGCTGCTCGCCCTTAACAATTCCGAAGATGAGGTCGAAGCCCAAAAATGCTAGCCGCTTCGCTAAACGCATTTTTTTGTGCTTCTCCCATTTACGGCTCCGCCGAAGATTTTACCTTTCTGCTGAACTTCACGCCCTGCGAGGGCCTAACACCAGCTGCGAAGCAGCAAATCGGAGAAACGAGAAAAAAGCGTTAAGCGCAGCGACTAGCTTTTTTCCGTTTCGACAACCCCTTTGGGGTCTGAAAGGGGCGAGCAGCCCCTTTCTTGCAACGGCGACGACCGCCGCCAGTGGCGGAAACAGGGAGGAGCTGTTGGGGCCGCGGCCAGCAGGATGCGAGCGGCAGCGAAGCAGACGCTGGGAGCCGCAACCCGTCGGGTCCAGCGCGTCGAAATCGCTGGTGGTTTTCTGGTTCTCTTTTGACATCAAAAGAGAACAATTAGCCTTAATGAAAAAGCGCTCTGACCCCGCGCCACAGGCGCGAGAACCATTTCTGATTCTCTTTTGGCACGCAAAAGAGAACTCAGCTTAATGGAAGAACACTCTCCCCTTGTAAAAAGCCTTCAAAAAGGGTATCATAAAGAAAAAACAAAGGAGCCTTACTTATGCGTGCTTACGAGCGACTGCTGAAATATGCCAAAGTATACACCACCTCGGACCCCGAGTCCGGCACCCATCCTTCTGCCGCACGGGAATTCGACCTCGCCCACCTGCTGGTGGAAGAGATGAAGTCCATCGGCATTGAGGACGCCTTTGTGGACGAGCACTGCTACGTCTACGGCAGCATCTCCGCCACCAAGGGCTGCGAGAAGAAGCCCGCGCTGGGCCTCATCGCCCACATGGACACCGCCCCCGACGCTCCCGGCGAGAACGTCAAGCCCATCCTCCACGAGAACTACGACGGCGGCGACGTCACCCTGCCCGGCACCGGCACGGTCATGAAGACCTCCACCTTCCCCTTCCTGAAGGAGCTGAAGGGCGAGACTCTCATCACCACCGACGGCACCACCCTGCTGGGCGCTGACGATAAATCCGGCGTCGCTGAGATTCTGACCGCCGCCGAGACCCTTATCAAAAAGAAGCTGCCCCACGGCAAGCTCTGCATCGCCTTTACCCCCGATGAGGAGATCGGCGAGGGCGCTTCTCTCTTCGACATCCCGGGCTTCGGCGCAGACTTCGCCTATACCGTCGATGGCGGCGACGTGGGCGGCATCGAGTACGAGAACTTCAACGCCGCATCTGCCACTGTCACCATCCACGGCTTCTCCGTCCACCCCGGCAGCGCCAAGGACGCCATGATCAACGCCTCCAACGTGGCAATGGAATTCCACATAGCCCTGCCCGTCATGGCCCGCCCCGAGACCACCGAGGGCTATCAGGGCTTCTACCATCTGTGCCAGATGTACGGCGACGTCACCGAGGCAAAGCTGGGCTACATCCTCCGCGACCACGACGCCGGCAAGCTGCAGTTCAAGAAGGACAACCTTCTCCACATCGCCTGCTACCTCAACGGCAAGTACGGCCCCGGCACGGTGGAAGTCGAGATCAAGGACAGCTACCGCAATATGCTGGAGAAGATCAAGCCCCACTTCCACCTCGTGGAGACGGCCCGCAAGGCCATCGAGAAGGCCGGTCTGACCCCGGAAGAGATCCCCGTCCGCGGCGGCACCGACGGCGCTGTCCTGAGCTGGAAGGGTCTGCCCTGCCCCAACCTCGGCACCGGCGGCTTCAACTTCCACGGCGTCTGCGAATGCACCACCGTCGAGCGGATGGACAAGGCCACCGAGATCCTGCTGAATATCGTTGAGCTTTATTCCAAATAACTTCGCATCGTAAAAAATGGCTCCGGCATCTGCCGGAGCCATTTTTTGCTTCTTAAAACTCGATGCTCTGCGCCGTCTTGGCGATGGCTCCCAGCAGCTCCACCAGCTTGCCCTCGTCCATCCGGCTGCTGTTGTTGGCAAAGGCGTAGAAGCAGCCCTGCACGCAGAACGAGAGCAGGATGCCCCGGTTCAAATCAGCCGCGAAGGTCGGGTCGGCTTCCTCAAAGCGCTGGCGCAGCCCCTTCTCGATGCTGTTGGCGAAGATGCCCTGCCGACTGCCCGAAAAGAGGATGTTCACGGCCCGCTGGTTCTGCATGAAGGCATGGAACAGCTCCCGCGTCAGCGTCTCTGCCTGATGCAGTGCCACGCTGTCGTTGGTGCGGGGTACGCTGGCCAGGATAGACTCGATGAGCTTGTTTTCCAGTGCATTGGCCAGCGCGTAGATGTCCTCATAGTGGGCATAAAACGTCGATTTGTTGATGCAGGCCATCGCACACAAGTCTTTTATCTTGATTTTTTCCAGAGGGTTCTTCTCCCGCAGTTCCATGAAACCCTGTTCGATGGCGCGGTCGGTACGGGCGATACGGATGTCCACAAAATCCACCTCTTCCGTGTTTTAGTTGATTATCCAACGGTTTTCGTCTTTCGTCGATGGACAAGACCCCGTGGATTTTTTACAATGAAAGCAGTCCCCTTATTCTTCTTTTTTATAGAGCAGGCCCTTGGCGTCCAGTGCCGCTTCGATGCGGCGGAACGCCTCCGGCGTGGGGCAGCTCAGGGTGTGCAGATGCACACCGCCGGTCATCCGGCTCAGCAGGCACTCGGGCGTATCCGCCGCCTGCCGGATAAAATGGTCCACGTCGTACCGGCTGGCGAGGTTGAGGTTGCCGCGCAGCTCACCGTAAAGCGGGTTCTCCACGGCCACATCCACCACGATGCCGCCCTGGTCCACCACGGTATACAGCTCCTCCCGCATCTGGTCTGAAGTGCTGTGGACACAGGCGAGGATGCCCGTGTAGCCCCGCGCCGCCGGGTGGAGCTGATAGCCCCGGGGCGTTGCGTCGATCTGCGTCCCCGACGCCCGCAGCAGGGCCACATCACCCACCACGATCTGCCGCGAGACCCCCAGTTCCCCGGCCAGTACACTGGCACTCAGCGGTGCATCGGCCTCCGTCAGCCGCTCTAAGATCACTTTTCTGCGCTGCGCAGCATTCATCTTCCACACTCCCCCTTTTTATCCTACCAGCCGCAGCAGGGTGGCGTAGTTGGAGGGCAGCTGGACTTTCAGCTTCCCCCACTCCACCTGCGTCAGGATGGGCTGACTGCCCACACAGTCGGCCAGCAGGTCTTCGACACCCGAAGCCTCCACCGGCAGCTGGAATTCCATCGAAACCGGGCTGTCACCGTTATTGTACACCGCCACGACAGCCCTGCCGTCCAGCACCCGGGCGTAGGCGTAGCTCTGGGTGGTCAGCGTCAGCTCCTTGAACTCACCCCAGCTCAGCTCGGGACACTCCGCTTTCAGCCTGCCCAGTGCGGCATAGATGCTGGTGACAGGGTTCGTCTTCTCGGCGCCGGTGTAGTCGGCCAGCTCGAGGCAGGGGCGGAGCGGCCAGTCGCTGCCCCACTCTTTTTTGCCCTCGATGCCAAATTCCGAGCCATAATAGATGGACGGAATGCCCCAAAGCGTATATACTAGAAGAGCAATATGCCGGATGTGGTCGCGGTTGCGCAGTTTATTGGGCAGCCGCTCCACATCGTGGTTATCCGAGAAGTTATAGAGCCGGGTATCGTGGCAGAGGCCCTGCAGACGCCGCATGGTATGGGCGATCTCGAAATAGTTGTGGTCGTTGTGGCCGCTCCACAGACCCTTATGCAGTTCGTAGTTGGTGACGGAGTGGAGCATCTCGGGGTTGGCCCAGCGGCTGTAGTCGCCGTGGATGACCTCGCCCATCAGCCAGAACTCGGGCTTCACCTCGTTGGCAGCGCGGCGCAGGCCCTTCATGAAGTCGAAGTCCAGCACGTCGGCAGCGTCCAGACGGATGCCGTCAATATCGAACTCATCCACCCAGAAGCGGATGGTATCGAAATGGTAGTTCTGCACCTCGGGGTTGCGCTGGTTCAGCTTGACCAGCAGGTTGAAGCCGCCCCAGTTGCCGTAAGAGAAGCCGTCGTTGTACTCGTTGTTGCCCCAGAAATTCACGTCGCAGAACCAGTCGCGGTAGCGGGCGTTCTCGCGGTGCTCCTTCAGCTCCCGGAACGCGAAGAAATCGCGGCCCACATGGTTGAACACGCCGTCCACGATGACCTTCTGGCCCCGCTCATGGCAGGCGGCGACAAATTCCCTGAACTCCTCGTTGGTGCCGAGACGCCGGTCTACCAGACGGTAGTCGATGGTGTCATAGCCGTGGGAACCGCTCTCGAACAGCGGGCCGATATAGATTGCCGTACAGCCAAGCTTTGCCGCGTGCTGAGCCCACGCATCCAGCTTTTTGAAAGCCCCGGGGACAGGCTGTCCGTCGTTTTCATGCGCGCAGCCGCACAATCCCAGAGGATAGATGTGATAGAATACCGCATTGTCATACCAAGCCATTGTCTGTACCGCTCCTGTTTTCCAAAAGTTACAGCAGAGCACTTTTCCGACAAAAGTACATCTGTGTCCTATTCAGTATAGCACATTTTCCGACAAAAGTGTGATAAAAGTGTTGTATATTTCTCATTTTACATATTCCATCGTACACGTTCTCTGTAAAAATTGCGATAAAAGGAGTCTTTCGTATGAATCTTCCCTCCATCCCAAAATCCTTCTTCAACGGCGACTGCTTCGACGCCTACCGCATCCTCGGCGCGCACCCCTGGCAGGGTGACCGCGGCGAAGAGGGCTGGCGCTTCGCGGTCTGGGCTCCCGGTGCTACGGCTGTGGAGGTCTGCGGCGGCTTTGACGGCTGGGGCGCAGGCATCCCGCTCCAGAAAGCCGACACCGGCGTGTGGAGCGGCTTTGTCTCCGGGCTGTGCGAGGGGGAGCTCTACAAATACCGCATCCACGGGGCCGACGGCAGCGTGGTCATGCGGGCCGACCCCTACGCTTTCGCGTCCGAAGTCCGCCCCGCCAACGCCAGCCGCCTGACCAGACTGGACGTTTCCTTCGACGACAGCGCATGGATGGAGCGGCGGGATAAATGCCGTGATCTGCCCATGAACATCTACGAACTCCATGCCGGCAGCTGGAAGCATAAGCCCAACTCCACCCAGCCCGACGGCTCGGACGGCTGGTACGATTACGAAGAGCTGGCCCGGGAGCTCATCCCCTGGCTGCTGGAACACCACTTCACCCATGTAGAGCTTCTGCCGCTGGCAGAACACCCCTTCGACGGCAGCTGGGGCTACCAGACCACCGGCTACTTCGCCGTCACCAGCCGGTACGGCACCCCGGCCCAGTTTGCCTCCTTCGTCAACGCCTGCCACCGGATGGGCATCGGCGTCATCATGGACTTTGTCCCCGTCCACTTTGCGGCCAATGCCGACGCGCTGGCCAACTTTGACGGCACCCACCTCTACGAGTACGACAGCGATGTGGGCCACAGCGAGTGGGGTACCTGCAACTTCAACTACTACCGCCGGGAGGTGTGCAGCTTCCTGAACAGCGCCGCCGCCCTCTGGATGGAGGTCTACCACTGCGACGGCATCCGGATGGACGCCATCTCCCGCGCCCTCTACTGGCAGGGCGACCCTGCCCGGGGCGTCAACGAGGGCGCCGTCACCTTCCTGCGGAACCTCAACCATGGCCTGAACGAGCGCTGGCCCACCGGCGTTTATATGGCCGAAGATTCCACCAACTTCCTCAAAGTCACAGCCCCCACCCGCTACGACGGCATCGGCTTCGACTACAAGTGGGACATGGGCTGGATGCACGATACGCTGGACTACTTCGCCACCCCCTTCGGCCAGCGTCCCGACGCATACGGGAAGATCATCTTCAGTATGCACTATTTCTACAACGAGCTCTACCTGCTGGCGCTGAGCCACGACGAGGTCGTCCACGGCAAAAAGACAGTCATCGACAAGCTCTGGGGCACCTACGAGGAAAAATGCGCCCAGCTGCGCACCCTCTATTTTTATATGTATGCGCACCCGGGCAAAAAGCTCAATTTTATGGGCAACGAGCTGGGGCATTTCCGGGAGTGGGACGAAAAGCGGGAGCTGGACTGGGACCTGCTCAAGTACCCCTTCCACGATGCGTTCCAGAAATATTTCGGCGCTCTGAGCCGCCTTTACGCCACCCAGCCGGCCCTTTATGCGGGCGAGTATGACCCCCGCTGCTTCGAGTGGGTGGCCAGCGAGAGCCGGGACGAGGGCGTGTACGCCTGGCTGCGCAAAGGTGCGGGACAGACCATCCTCTGCGTCATGAACACCCAGAACACTGCCCACAAAAAGTTCCCGCTCTACCTGACTTTCCCCGCCGGGGCCGAAGAGCTGCTGAACACCGAGGCCCCCTGCTGGGGCGGCGCGGACAAATCGAAGCCCAAAGCCCTCCATACCTCGGACGGCGGCGTCTATGGCCGGGACTACACCCTCACCGTGGACCTGCCCGCCATGGGCAGCCGGATGTTCAAGCTCACCCCCGAAGCGCCCCGCCCCGAGGCTGCACAGGCCAGCGCCCGCCGGGCCGCTGCCGCACGCCGCAAGGCCGCCCGCACCCAGAACGCCAAGGCGGATGCCGCTGCATACAACTCCAGAAAGTAATATTTATTTCGGAATATCCCGTCTGCTGAAAACGCGGCGGGATATTCTGCGTTCTGGCGCGGTCTGCGGCTGGACAAGCCTTGACGGAGCCGTTATACTGTTAGATGGAAAGTTGTATTTTGCATTTTCCGGAAGTTAAAGGAAAGGAATCATCCCTCTATGCCATCTGCTGCTGTTCGCCGGCTCTCGCCTCTGCAATGGGCGGGGGGCGGTCTGGGCGGCTGTGCGGTGCTGCTGGCTCTTCTGGGGCTGCTTGCACCGGCCAGCGCCTTCTTTTTCCCGCTGCTCAGTCTCTGGGCCAGCGTGGGGCTCTTTGTTCTGGCCCTCTGCGTTCTCCGTGTGGCAGGCGTAGAGCTGGACTTCTTCCACAAAGCCGTCGTCTTCGGCATCTGGGCTGTGGCTGTCGTCTATTTTTACTGGACATTATCGAGCCGGAGCTTTGTATACGTCTGGGATTACGCCAACTACCTGCTCAAGCAGTACGACGCTGAAGCCGCCTTTGCCCAGAGTGCAGGCGCGGGCCTCGCATACATCTTCGGCTCCATGGCCGACGACTACACCAATTTCATCACCCTCTTCACCGAGTTCCCCTTCTGCCTCACGAGCCACACCGGCGACGCCTATTCCTTCAGTCAGGTGTTCTGCATCCTGCCCACCCTGCTGGTGCTGCTGGCGGGCCTCGTCGTCAAGGTCGGGCAGATCCTGAATGTGAAGAACCGGATGTACTATTTCCTCTTCGGGATGACGCTCACGGCGGCTTATCCCTTCCTGCGGATGAGCGCGGTGCTGGCCCAGCCGGACTGGTTCGGACTCATCTTCGCGTTTGCGATCCTTCTGCTGACGCTGGATCTCCGATTCGATAAGCTGGAGCCGGTGCGGTTCGGCCTCATCTTCCTGGCCACTGCCGCCATCATCCTCGCCCGCCGGTGGTACCTCTACTTTGTGGTGGGCTACTACTTCGCCTACGCGCTGCTGCTCATCGCGGGCTGTGTGCGGTTGGCGAAGGGCGGCGAAAAAAACGCCGTCCTTGTCCGAATCAAAAACCTCATCCTCTTCGGCCTTGCGTCCGTCGTGGCGATGGTCATCCTGCTCTGGCCGATGGTGTCCCACATCCTCGCCTACAACTACGCAGGCCGCTACTCCTATTATAACGGCGGCGGTCTGGCCCTCGAGGCGTTCTATCACATCGGCCGGATGGGCCTGTTCAACATTCTCCTCATGGTGCTGGGTCTCGCCTTTGCGGCGAAGCACAGAGCGCCCTCCCTGCCCTGTCTCGCCGGGTGTGAGCTGGTGGTGAGCATCCTGCTCTTCACCCGGGTGCAGAACACCGGCTCCCATCAGTTCCTGCTCTTCCTGCCGGGATACTTCATCCTCTTTCTGCTGGGTGCCGCCGCGCTGGCCGAGGGCATCACGCGCCGCCGGAACCTCAAGCTGGGCTGCTGGGCCTTCGTGCTGGTGCTGTCCATGTCGGTGCGGTGTTCGCCGCTGACTACGCTGGCCATGCCGGGTTTCGTCATTGAACACTTCCCGATCCAGACCCCGGCCACCCGGTATTTCATCTCGCTGGACAAGCTCATCTACGATAGGAAGGACATCGGCCAGATCCGGGCCATCGCCGACTGGATCGACACCCACTGCGCCGAGGGCGAAGTGAGCTACATGATCCCCCACGATATGCTCTACAACCCCGACCACTTCAAGAACTGCCGCCTGCCCGAGACCCCCATCAACGACAAGCTGGCCTTCGGCTTCTCGGTCCCCGGCACCCATAACTTCCCCATGCAGTTCTTCGAGGCCAAATACGTTATCACCTGTGAGCCCTTCCCCCAGACTTACGTCGGCAGCGGCGAGATGTCCATCAAGCTGAACGACCAGTTCCTCGCCGTGAGAGACCAGTACTTCGCCTTTGAGCAGAGTTTCGATATGGGCAACGGCACCACCTTTACCATCTGGAAGCGCACCACTGCCCCCACCCGGGAGGAAGTGGAGTATTATCTGAGCGCTTTCGCTGAGGAAGACGCCCAGTACCCTGAAATGTTCTCCCAGGTGGCCGAGGCATGGCTCACCGCTCACGGGCTGTGAGCTTGCCCTTTCTGCCGAAAACGTGTATAATTCGATTGATTGCTATAAAACCCGCAGCGCCGCCCGCCGGCCTGCTTACGTCATAAGGAGTACGCCGCTATGGATAAGAAGAACACGCCTGAAGTGAAGCTGGGCCAGTACAAGGGCCTGGCCGTCACCCGTCACGTCCGCCCCGTCACCGACAAGACCGTGGACATCGAGCTTGTCCACCAGGCCCGGATGCACGCCGTCTACCACCCCACCACCGAACCTGCCAAACGCGGCTTCCGCGCCCTGCTGGACTTTGCCGGCTACATGGACGGCAGGGAGATCCCCGACAGCCGGATGGAGAAGGTCATGGTCGTGCTGGGCGACGGCAAGCTGATGCCCGCCGCCGAGCAGGCCATCTACGGCCACCGTGCCGGCGAGGTGTTCCGCTTCGACTTTACCTACCCGCAGGACTTCCGCCTGCCGGAGCTGTCCGGTAAGACCGCACAGTTCGAGATCGAGCTCCGCTCTCTGGCCGAGAAGGTCACGCCCGCACCGGATGAGGCTTTCGCCAGGAGTCTGGGCTTCGACTCCCTCGATGCGCTGAAGGCTGACCTTCGCGCCAAAAAGCAGAAGATCCACGAGGAAGGGGCTGACCGCGCCGCCGGAAAGCAGCTGCTGGACATGGCCGGTGCCAACATGACCGTGGACCTGCCCGCCGAAATTCTCGACCGCACCGCCCAGAACGAAATGAAGCTGCTGAAAGAGCGCCTCTCCCGCAGCGGCATCACCCTCGAGCAGCACTGCAAGAACAGCCGCACCACCCCGGAAGCCCTCGAGAAGGACTACCGCGCACAGGCCGAGAGCCGCATCCGCTTCGTGCTGGCTGCCAAGGCCATCGCCGAGGCGGAGAACATCGTCGTCCACCCCGAGGAAGTCAACGCCGAATACCGCCGCCTGTCCCAGCTGCAGGACACCCCCGAGGCGGAGATCCGGAAAGCCCTGCCCGAGGATACCATCGCCGCCGCGCTGGCTGCGAAGAAGGTGCAGCGCTTCCTGCTGGACAACGCTCAGGTCACCACCGTGACCGATGCCCCCGAAAAGGAGTGATACCGCTATGGGTCTGTTTACCCGTTATGCAATGGACGCCCTGATGAAGACCTCCCACCCCGAGGTCATCCGCCGTCAGTGCTGGAA
>OJKK01000147.1_pt1 | contig 31992 bp, 60 predicted proteins | sample 1596551 | NCBI WGS metagenome assembly OJKK01 (sample SAMEA4350131, study PRJEB24818) | metagenome | biome: human; feature: gut; material: faeces | place: Denmark | collected 2013-09 | reverse complement strand
TTTAAAAAGGTAAAAGATAGATATATTTTAATTATTTATCTACTATACTCATTTCTTGTTTTCATAAATAATGATTATTTTTGTATTAAATAATCGTTATTATGAGAAATTCAAAATCAAAAAATAAAAAAGGACAAAATAGTAAACAGAAACACTATTCAAATTATACTACTATACAACGCAAAATGTTGGAATTAGCTGATTGTTTTGAAAGATCTCGTATTGCAAGGGAAAAGGCTGCTCTTAAACAACCCAAAGATCCGAAAATAATTTTACGTCATAAAAATATAAAAGAAGTCCGTTTATTAATCCATGCAAAAAGAGGATTTCGCACAAATGACCAATTTATATGCTCTATATGTGACAAGGTACATAAAAATGGATGGATATATAACTTAGATGAGCGTTATATATACCTCTGCAACTCCTGCAAAGAACAAGCAAAACCTCGCAAAATTATTAATAAATTAGTTCTTTACAGTGCGTTTGAAAGTGGAAAAAAACGGTAATATCATAACCATGTCAAAAAAAGAAACTATTTTGTTCTACGTCTTGCGAAAGCTATACCAAAAGCATAAATAACGACACCAATTACTCCAATAGCTAAGAAAAACTTATATAGTAATTCATAATGTTCGTCATACATATACAAAAGGAAAAAAGTAAATATAGCCCCTATAAAAACATAAATACTATATCTTCTTATAGGAATAGCTTTGCCCTTCTCTTTTTTAAAAGGTAATCCACACACAATAGCAAGAAAAAGCATTACTACAACCCATACAATAATACAAATAAACGTAATCATCAGTTTGCCTTTTTTACAATAATTTCATATTCTAAGCCATATACGCATTGAATGAATTTATCTACAGATGTGTCTATATTCCGAGATTCAATGCCAGTTATAATAGCTGAATTAACTCCTATTTTTAATGCTGCTTTCTTTTGGGATAATTGATTAGTGGCACGCATCTCTTTAAATGCAATAACAAAATCTTCTCTACTTTTTAAAATAAACGAATTCTTATATATAGAACTCCTTATTTGTAAATATCCACCTATAGCATTTAAGTAACGGAACATATTTCCAATTGAATATGAATGAGTTGCATCGTCCATATATCCTATTTGAATTTCAGTTAGACCACTATCTTTAGAAGCACGATATTTACTAACTCCTGAATTTTCTCTCATATTTTTAATCATAAACGATAACTCTTTTCTATCCATCATAAGTTTTTATTTGCAAAATAAGTATTTCTATTTATACCTACAAAATAAAGCATCTATTTTTTCTTTATAATTTTCTCTTCCACAAACCCAACGACCTCATCTATCTTGCTTATACAGTCCTCCATCAAGCCGATATAGTCCTGCATCTTTTCTCCTCTGGAAGACATTTGTAAGCCATCTGGGAGAGAATCGTAAGAGTCGTGTTCTTCATTTAAGATGTCCTCCACTTCTCCCTTCGCTTCTTCCAGGGAACTAATAACATCGTTGAATCTACCTTTCCTTTCTTTGTTCATTTATTTAAATACGATTATATTCGATTATACACATTATTATTAAATTTGTAGCCAACTATGATAATGAATATCATGTTGGCTACTATTATTTGAAATAAATATTTTTAATCATGTACAAAACACCTAATAAATATTACGAAGACAACCACAAAGAAAACAGTAAACTGTCTTTTAAAGCTTTTCAGAAAAGATCAGAATTTTGGCAGGGTGTACTCGTAGCCAGCGCAAGCCTATACGGGATATTAGTTTCCCTCCATGATAATTTTCAAGAACCGCTATGTACCCGCGTGGTATTTCTTTGTCTGACAGTCGTGTTGACCATTGGTGTGAGTACAGCTGGCGTAACTCTATACAACTACGCAATTCTTCTTGAACGTCATAGGCAAGAGGTCGAGAAGGAATTATTATCTGCATTGAATAAAGATGCTCTGGTGTCGGAGGTACATACCGGTTTATCAAAGAAGGAGGAGTTTGTAGAATGGTTGGCTCTGTTTGCATTGCTAAGTACACCTTTTCTATTACTCGCATACACCATCCTAAAAATGTACGTGAATTAACCTTGTCCCTGTCTTTCCATAAAGGCATCCTCCAGTAATATTCTTCCGGGAACTTGCAGAATGGATGATAGCATGGATCATCCATAAGAGTAAAAGGCATTCTTCTCATAGCAAAAATTCTTTGCTAAAATACCCTTTTGCAATAAGCCACTTAATCATAGACACACAACTGTCAAAAGGGCTGTTCTCGATAGGAGTACCAGCAAAGCAATCTACGGTATATCTACATACGGAGAAGTTATACCCATCCTCATACTTAATCAGTTCTGGATGGTGAAGAACATTTGGTTTGTCGCAAGGAATCTCATAAGGAAGCAGTTCAAGTAACCGGACCAAGCTCCATGCTGGAATGTCATTGTTATCTATGTTTTCCAGTGATGGCGGACACAATTGTAGTTCCCATTCCAATGAATCAGTTTTTGATTTTATACAGCGATATACCAAATCTGCTGTTTCAGGTTTTACACCTAACTCTATTAATTGTTGCGACTGCTCTATGCTTGTTGCAACTTGTGTTATAAACTGTACCATATCGTTATTATTTTTTCATTAGTTCTTCTTCAAATTCGGCAATGATACAATCTGCATCACCACCATGTACCCAATTCTCTAAAACAGAAGCCAGAATTTCTATAGCTCTTTTCTTGGCATCTTCTTCACCTTGCTTGTAGGCATCCATGCCTATTCGATCTATGTCTCCTAAAAAATCATAACTCATTTCTCTAAACAGATTTAAAATGTTCTATAAGCTCTTTCACCGTTGCCTTATGACTACAATGGAACCATGCCGCCTGTACACTATCTTTAATATTTTCTCGTGCATAATTGATGTCATCGTCATCGCATATAAACCAAATATTTTCAGGAGGATATACAAACCATTGTGAATCGTCAGTATCGTCTCTCAATGCGGCTATGGCAAGGAACAAAGCCTCATTAGTTCCGCAATGAATATACCCATTACATTGTTCAGGAGGATATGGAACATCAATTCCAAACATCTCATCATTGTCTGTCGCTAAAAAATCATCGTTTATATACCTTTCATATCCTATTTTATACCCTAAACGAACTAACTTATCTCGAAGCTCCGGTGTGTTTTTGAGTATAAACACAGGTGTTGTAAATCCCATAGTTAATCCTCCGTTTCTATCTTTACTTTGGCACGTATTACAAATATTCCACTACATGAATTAAAAACATCGCATGGATCTGAATACAACCTATCACCTAAATAAGTACCACACTCATTCTTTAAAGAACACTCTAAACAAGGGGATTCGCTCGGTATGACAAACTCATGCAAAACTCCATTAATTATTATTCCATTATTTACTTCCATAATCATTTCTTTCTTCTATGTGTTTTCTTATTTTTGTTTTTCTTTCAATTCTTCAATCATCCGTTCAAGGCGATTGTATTCATCTCTCCCAGCTTTATAAGACTGGTCAATGCAATCACGACAGAATTCCAGACGTTTAATTTGTTGTTCCAATGTTTCGTTCATATTTCTTATTATTATATTTTATTCCAGAGGACAATCACTGGGAATATCAACTTCGTCACTTTCGTAGGGTCGAAGTGCAGCGGCTACTGTCCTTTTTAATTTTTCACAGAAGAGTTTTACGTCATCGTCACAAAACCAATCATACGGATCTGGGTCCGGAAGAATTGTACAATGCGGACATTGTGTACATTTCTCGATTTCATTAACTATTGTTTTACCCATATTGTATATCAACTTTAATTAAACCAATGTTTTCAATATTCCAATCGCTTTTGCTATACTCAAAACCTCCTTCTTTGTTTTTACAGAAGCCGGAATAATTGTCCCATTTGCAGACTTAGAATAGGTCTTGCCACGACATAATACATAATCGTAACCCATTACTTGCTTCTTACGAGAGAAACCTATACATCCATATTGCAGCGTCCATTCAGAACCACCTCCAAACGGCATATAGTTACCTTTATCATCATACCACGAATTTTGATGACGTCTTGCATGAAAATAACGAGTACCAGGTTGATTATACAATAGCACTTCGTATGCATTATTGATTGAACGATTACGTAAATTTAATCGTTCGCAATTCAATCGTTGTTGAGTTTCAATCGGTAAATCACAGAATTTCATATTTATTCTTATCTGAGTGTTGGTTTATCGAATGTAATATTAGGCGGAAGAGGGTCAACCTTATTAGCAATTCTACAGTTCCATTCTTGTTCTACATTTGATATAGCTTCCATTATTTTACCGAAAAGGCAAATTGGAATTTCATCGCAGCAGGGGTCTATAAAAGAAACACATCCTTTTTCATCTATCTTATACCGTATTAAAAGCTGTTTACGGTCATCTGTAATTCTCTTTTTACTCATTTCCGATATTTAATAAGTTAAATTTCCATCTTTACTAATAGTAATCACCCCGCTCGTTACCCCAACAAAATAATACTCGGCCTTTGAGATGATGCCTTTGTTTTTCTCCAACATGTGTTCTGCTTCTATTTTATCAAAAGCGGTAACTAAGCAAAGTGTATTATCAATGCATAGTCTAAAAATAAATGTTCCCATATTTATTACTATCTTTTTATTAGTTAATTTTCACCCAGATACGAGAACCTGGTAAATCTGATTTAGCTGACATAACATGAAATGCTAATACTTTTTTCACATCTACGCGGTTCCCTTTGATTGTTCTTTTAACTTTTTCAGCACTCACAAAATAAGTGTATTCACGTTCACCATTTAGATGTTTGTTAAGAGCTTCTTTTGCGTCAGATTCCTCTTTAAAAACATCATAAGAATATGCGTTATAGGTCCGTTCTCCATCCAATTTAAATTGTAGCTGATAAAAGACTTCATTTGTTTCTTTATCAAAAGATTTTCCTATTCTTATCTTCATTTCTATACATTTATTAGTTAAAGAGCACACCCTAATAAAAATAAAGTGTCGAATTTTAAAATTATTGCTGAAATGGATGCGCCCTTTGTTTTTTATTACTACTTTTACAACTGTCGAATTTTAAAATTATTGCTGAAATGGATGCGCCCTTTGTTTTTTATTACTACTTTTACAACTGTCGAATTTAAAAAATTATTGTTTATGAAATTAACTAGTGAAATTATCAACATCCTCAACGCAGGTGGAAGTGTAAAGATTAACTGTAAATCAAAACTAACTTCAGAACTAATCAACATTGCTATGGCTGCGTCAAAGAATAACGTAACTCTCATTTGTACCAATGCAGGATGCAAATTAACATCAGAGCTAATTAACATAGCTGCTGCTGGTAAAGGACATGTTGTTTTTGAATTAGACTAATGTTTAAAGTCAGGGCGTGCACAACTATTGCTACCTGACTTTACGTCATTTTCTATTGTGTAATCCATTTGTACAGTTTTTCGGCAACTTCAATGATGGATTCTTTATCACAGATTTTCACCGATACTTCCACACACCATCTACGCAAATCCATTTCCTGTTCTTTAGGTGTCATTGCTAAATCTTTTGTTTCTGATTTTTCTTTCATACATTCTTGTTTTTTGTTTTGACTTCCTCTAATTTGCAACAATTATGTTTATCATCTTGCTTCCAACATGGAAGCCCTGAACCTGAATATAAGTCACAATAGTCACAACCGTCCCAATTTGGGCGTGCTCTACATACATTGATAATATTTTCCCTTTGTTTGTGAGAAAGAAAATAACTTCTTAATCTTTCCGCATTATTAACATTAGTTGCCATGTTCTCAAAATTTATCATTTATAGACTCTCTTATCTTCTTGTCGGTGCCGGTTTAGTTTTAAACATATACAAATCTTTACCATTATTATCAAGAAGATAATAATCCGGTTTTACTAATGTGATCCAGTAATCTGTAGGCAGCAAACGTTCGTCTCCAAAAGAAGGAGACGTGTATTGGCTAGTTGGAACATAATGAGCTTGAAACAAAACCTTATCATTGTTATATGTTGACATGATTCTTGTTATATCTACATCAGAAAAATGTTCCAAGACCCCATGTGTTACCACTACTGTAGATGATTCAAAAAACTTAGGTTCACAAATATTCTCTTTAACATAAAACAATGGGACTTTTCCTAAGTAATTATCCGTGGATATTGAGAGTGTGTTCTTGCAACATAGCTCCAACATAGGAATATTGATGTCAGAGAAGATAACTTTTGAAATTTTCTTTGCATCAGAAGCGCCTGTTAATCCAAAAGAATTAAACAACCTCTCTCCTATTTGCGAAATAGCAAGGCTTACAGTACCTATTCCACATCCTTCCTCCTTTAAGATAAGGGGTGCTTTCAGGTCGTAGGATATTTGTTGTATATTGATAATTATTTCTTCTATAAACCGGTTATATTTTTTACAAAAGACATTCACATAACTGTCGTTACAGACACGACTTTGATAGAAATTATCCCATGTATTCACAGGCTCTGTAATATTATCTTTGCTCATATCTCCTTTTGATTCTCAAATTATTCCTCATCAACATACACCTCTTTCTTATTGTCAGGCCAAGATTTACGAATCAGGGAAGTGATCTTCTTTCTTTGAAGTCTCTCGATAGCTTTTCTTTTGGCTTCGGCTTTATTATTAGCCGAAACCACTATTTCAAAAGCATCCAGGTCAATCGTCACTCGGTATTTTTTCATATCATTTTTCTATACTTTTTCCAGATCACTGCTTGCTGCAATTCCTTTTAAAACAGCTCCTCCAACTTCAACGCGATAAAAGTAAGAAGGCTGAATATTGTTATCTGAATCTTCAGAAAATGACGGATACACTTTCTTTACTCGACCAATTTTACCAACCATTGCCGGTTGCAAATCATTAGAGACAATTTTCACATTATCCCCAACATTAAATTTTAAATTTTCCATATTATTGTTGTTAAATTATGCAACCTTACGTTGCGTTGTTACTAATATTTTACATAATGCCTCACAAAGAACTCGTGCCATATTAACTTCTACAGCATTGCCTATATACTTTTTCTGTTCTGCTTTTGTTCCTATTAGCATATAATCTTCCGGGAATCCCATAATACGTTTCAACTCTGGAATCGTTAGCATTCTCATTTTTATATCGGAAATTCCGTACATGGCCATGAATTCCTTTATTTTTTTCATTACATCGGTATCTGTGTCGTATATCTCATATACCAGTCCTCCTGAAAACATCTTAATAAAGCTAGGTAGATCTCCCTCTCTAGATGCTTCAATTAAATATGGTGGCATCTTATCCATTCTAGCAATTAACGTAAAACAAGGTTTATCTACTGATCCGCCAGCAGAATTGAATTGAGGATTCATCAAGTAATGCCATTTACGGTTTGCAGTAATTACTGGTGCCGGTTGATTTATACTTGTGCCGACATTTTTAAAATTTGTATCTAAAATCCAAGGTTTACAGCTTACAAGACTATATTTGGGATTAACAGTGATACAGCCTAGTGGTTTATCCAGCGAAGAAGGCTTACTGTTCCCGTATTGTTGGTCAATAAATACAGAAGAAATTAATGAAAATCGGTCTTTTGTTGTTACGGTTGGTGCTGGTTCATCTACAGATTTACAAAATCCATTTCCATAATGAACAGAAATAAATGCTTTTCCGGTTAGGATATTTAAACGATTTATGCAAGCAACCCCAAGTCGATTTTGAGTAGATATTACTGGACATGGATCATCAACTCCCGGAGCATTGTACTTTCCAGCTTTACTCATTGAGTTATACTTAACCATGAAGGCATCTTTTCCACCTGCTACAAACTTAATAAGTCCTGCATAAATTCTTAATAAAGAAGAATCTACTAAAGGTGTTTTGCGACCAAAAATACTTTTTCCTTCATCATCAAAGTCTAACACATCTCGTACTGCCTTCCAGTTCTTTAATTTTTGGTCTGGCTTTTTAGAATGGGTTTGCTCCGGAAAAACAATAGGTAAACTCCCTTTCGCAAATATTCCGAAAAATCTCTTCCTGGAAGTGTAAGCTCCATAGTCTGCTGAATTTAATATTTTATATTCAAATTTGTAGCCATAAGACCTTACGTTATCCAACCATCTCAAATAAGATTTACCTTTATCACGACTAATGGGTTTACCATACTCATCCAAATCTCCCCATGACATAAACTCTTCTACATTCTCAATTTGAATATAGTCTGGGTTAATAGCCTCAATATACCGAAACAAGTGCTCTGCAAGTGTTCTACTATCTGCATCTCGTGGTTGACCACCTTTAGCCTTCGAGAAGTTAGTACATTCCAACGAAGCCCATAAAACTATCAATGCTTCAGGATATTCAGCTCTGCATTTTTGTAGGTGGGAAACTAAAGGAGATAAATTTAGTGTACGAATATCTTCTGTAAAATGAAGAGCGTCCGGATGATTAGCAGCATGACTTGCAATCGCATTTTTATCATGATTTACACATGCTATTACCTTAGCGCATTGTTCGTTCTCTAAACGGGCTTTTTCTACCCCTGTGCTGGTTCCACCGGCACCACAAAATAAATCTATATAAAGTAATTTCATTGTTTTTTCAAGTATTCTACAATATCTTCATCAGGCATGTTAAAGGTCTCTTCATCCAGATAGAAATAAATCTGTTCATCTACAGATTCTGCTTCTCGTGTACTCCAATTACCCATATCATCTAATAATTGTCGCGCTAATCGCTCGATAGATACAGTCACCTTTTCTTCATCAGGAGTATTTTCAAAGATTACTACCGTTTTTATTGGATAATCAGCACCATTCCAATCAATATAATCTGGATTTTGGCAAAACATTCCACGAATAATCGACCATATTTTTTCTGACTGAAAATCAGAATTTTGTATATGCCAGTAACATTCCCAGTATGTAAATCCGGCACTGCGTAGCATTTCCTGAATAACCGTATCAGAGGCACCATTACTTACTGCATCTTGAAGTGCACACCAGTACCCTTGATTGAAGTCAGTCAATTTTGGAGTTAATTCGACGGCCTTTACTTTTACGTTCCCCTTTTTATCAGAAAAAATTAGAGAAACTAATGTGTCATTTTCAACCGGATGAGGAGCAGAGGTGCACACTTGCATAACTTTCTTCTCGTCACTATTTACAGGATGCCATATTACCTCCGCACCTATATTTACAAAATAGTATTTATTCATATTCAATTATATCAAGATATGCTTAGCGAATCTAACAGTTGTTTTAATGGCTGTTTGTCATCTTCATTCTTAGCTGTTAATAATTTCACTTCTCTGTCAGCTAATTGATAAAATTCATCTTTTTCAGCATAATTCATAGCTTTTATATACAATTCAAAAGCGTCTTCAATAGACATACCATCTGCCGAAATATTAGCTAACAATTCTCCCATACACACTTCGCTTTGTGTGTATTGTTCTATAATCTTTTCAAATGTTTCCATGCTGTTAAAGAATATTTTGCCACCCATACCATATCAAATATGGGTGGCGATAATATTAAATAGTCAAGGTCTTAGTCAATTCGCCTTTATAACCACGTTCACGTAACATGTTTATAAGAGCTTCGTCACTATGCAGACAATCGTTACTTTTTGCCTCGCCTGTCAACAGGCTCGGCGAAGGCTGAAATGCTGCAACCGCCCTCACCATGCCACTGTTGTACTTGCCGTTGCTGCCGAAGTTGCCATTACTAAAGCCCACGTTCCAGCTGCCGTACTGACTGCTCTCACTGCTACTCCAGACCCAGGTTTCATCAGAATCTTCTGTAGGAAGCAAACATTCATCGGGACATCCAATTTCTTTCATTGCTTTGTTTATCTCATCACGATATGCGCAAAGAACTCCTAGCTCCATCAAACAAGGCAAATACCACTGGAGGCCACCTTTTTGATAGTTCCAGCAGCGTTTGGCGGCAGTCATTCCATCAATATCAGTTTGTGCTTCTACAATACGTTTGGTTAGATCAAGTCCGGAGAAAGTTTGCATAGCAACGGATTCATTCTGCTCTTCCGTTAAGATCCTATCAGTATTTCCCCATTGTTCTTGCCAAGTGTCAAACGCCAAAATACGGCTCATAAATTCTGTTGTTACGATAATGCCAATAGCATTAGTATAATTCATACCTCTTGCTCTGAAATCTGCGATTTCATACTGTTTCTTGTCGGCTCCTAAAACCGAAATAGAATACTTTTCCATACTTGTAAATTATTATTAATATTGATTTTAGAACCACACCAATAGCCTTGGAGTCTTCCAATAAAAATTGAATACTGGGAATATCTCTTTAAGTGTGGTGGTTATTTTTCCTGTAATATTTTTCACATGTCTAATTCGCAAATGATTAGCTGTTACGATATAGTCTATTCCTGGGTGTAAACCTATTTGCGAAAGAAGCGATTTCAAGAATATTTTTATATGTTGCTTTGCATCAGTAATTGAACGATAGCCAAAATCAATGTTAGCTACATACTTGATACACTTGCGTTTCATTTTTTTTTCAACTTGTTATTAAACTTGATCTTTCCATTTTTATATAAATCAATTTTCTTTTTTCGATACTTCCGTTTTAACTCTGTCCAATATTCTGTTGGATATTGTTTAGAGTACTTGCGAACAGGAGGAGATAGTATAGATTGTATAAGCCGCTTACTAACATTGAACATAGCGGCCAGTCTTCTTTGGCTATATCCTTCACGGGCCAAAATCTGAATAGCCTGGCGTTGTTCTAGGGACAACTTAGCGCGACCATCAAATTTGGTTCCTGCCAACTTGATATTCTCAATTTTCAATGGCATATTTATTACTGTTTTAATGTGAATAGATTTTATAGTTTTATATGGTGTGAATAGTTGTCCACTTTAACCATTGTTTAACACAAAAGGCTGCTCTATTTTGTTAGAACAGCCTTTGCTTTACAGACATCACTTTAACTATGGTCGATTGTACCTTAGTCCGTCTGTATGAATAAACCATTTCTTCAAACTTCCGTCCGACTTCTGAACTTTCTCAATATCCACTGTTAACCAATGAATAGCTCCCTCACCGAACTTGATTTCCCTTTTGGTTGGGTGTCTCCAATAATCAATCGTCTTTTTATGTCCCATATTAATCATCGTTTATTGCCACTGATTTCACCTTGTCCGTAACAGGCATGTATTCCATGACAATTTATGACCTACAAACACAAATATATTCCTCAGCAATCTTATATTCTTCATACCGTCCATCCCAAGAATTAAGTACCGAGCACCAACCATCCTCACTTATGATTGAATCCAACCAATCACTCAACGAATCAGTAGTTCTTTGAGCCGCCACAGCTTCACGCCATAAATACGCGTATTCATCATCATTATGTACTCTATCACTAGCTATATTGGTCAGTTCATCTTCCGTGCCAATATAATAATCAATACCATTTGCACAGTATAGTTGTTCACCATAGGAACATTCTTCAAATGTATCATTCAAATCACCGAATGTACATCCCAAATGTACTCCCAAAGCTACGAAGCGTTTTGCTTCATCTTCGTCACATTCACGTAAATCCATTACTTGCTGGATAATTTCTTCTGTGGCAACAAACCCTTTTTCACCCATGTCAAAAACTGCTTCCAGTTCTTCTGTTAACGCAGTTTCTTCTTCTTCAACAAGGTCACAAATATTATTTATGATCTCTTCAATATTATCTGGAAGCGGACTGTATAACCAGCCATTACCATATTTATATCCATTATCTACATATAAGCCTTTTATAGCAAGAAAGAAACATTTTACGTTGTAATCTGAAGATGTATGGAAGTATTTGTTTGACAATCCAAGGATATATTGAATGGGATTATTCCTCATTTTCTCATAAAGCACATTTCTCACCTGTATTATAGCCGCGTCACTAATATTAAAATTCTTAACAAGAATCTGAAAAGAAATATCATCAAACTGTTCACGGTAATGCTCATTATATGTTTTAAACAACTCCACAAAGTAATTGTAGTCGTTAACATATTGCTCGCCGTTTAAATATTCATCTTGACGAATCGTACCGCCAGACATACCACCTAGATGATATTTGTTCCAAAATTCCAGAAGTTTCTTTTGTCCTTCTGTACGAGAAATTATATGATCGTAGCATTGCCCGGCACCCATACCTCCAGCTCCACATACCGAAACACTGAAACTTTGTTTAAATTTTTGCAATGTTTCACGGTTTATACGAGTAGATTCTTCCTTATAAACCTCAAAATCTACAGTCCAACTGTTTTTATTTTCGTCCCGAAATTGGACGGAACGTTTGAATATTATATCGTTTCTCATAATCAATCTTTCTAATTTTATTTTCATAAACCAGAGGCAATGCACCTAAACTGGTTTATGAAAACTGCCTTGATTAAGTTATTTACGCCATTCCTTCATTTTAGCAACCACATCAATGTTGTTGTCATCTAGCATTTTCTTCAACATACCAATCAAACGCCAACCTTCTCTATTCTCATACAACTTTGCCTTCTTATTCAAAAAGGCAAGGGACGCGTTTTTACCTAATGTTTTTCCATTGTCATCTATGACAACGCAATTATGAAAACGAATCATGTTCTGCATTGTAAAGAACGCTCCAGATCCTTTGTAAGCATCTAGCCATGCTGCATTTTGAGGAGTATCCCAATGCATTTTGATACGCCTTTTATTGAACTCCTGTACCGAATGCCAAAGTTCATAAGTGTTTCCAGCATGTTGTATTTTGTGTACTGCAAACAACAATGGCTTAATTATTTTTCTATCAAAATCATCTACGAATATGTTTTGACCATTGATACGTTTATATGGTATCCCTTTACATTTTCTCAATTTCAACTTCTCAAATCTCTTTTTGAGTTTCTCGATATAGTCTTTTGCCATATCTAACACCACTCTTTTGTTAAACCAGCGATTTCGATCTCTGAAATTATCGACATCACCGTTCTGCATCATTTTGTGCTGGGCGTACAACTCGTTATTTAACATCTTCCACTGATATTCATATCCCATACTATGAATCACCTCTGAAACTCCAATCGGCTTATAAGCACCGTGGGTATTGGTAGTTATATAAATTATGCGGAACATCTGTGCCATTACCCAACGTCTGAATAATTGCCGATTAGGAATTGTGCCTTGAATTATAATGGCCTGGAAGATTGGATCATCTTCTTCCAAGATACTAATGACACCATCTCTTTTTGAGGCTATAAACTCCAAACCATCTGCACTTTGCATTGCAAAAAGCTCACTAACATCAACACCAGCTTTCTTTAGAGCTTCAATACGCTCCTTAGCTTTGGTTTGATTAGCTGTAAGCGTAAACTCGGTACCACACTCAGGACATTCAAATTTTAACTGTTTCATAACCTATTAATAATTTAATTTTTAGTCTGATTATTTATTTCTCTACTGTAACCCAGTTTTTGAGAATTACTAAATCTCTATCTTTGTTGCTTTGCCAAAACCATTTACCCATTTTATTAGCATCCCAACCTATACCTAATATTATTTGACAGAGAATGTATAATTCCAATTCGACTTGTGCTATATCTCGACCAACTCCAAACAACATGTCTTCATCCTCCAAATCTTTATCAGACAAAGCCTTAAAGTATTTTCGGCTTTTACATTCACTCATTGTTGATGGAATAGAATGTTTATATCGAGTATATAAATGCTCTACATTAGACAGAAACTCATCAAGAGAAGCGCATAATTCCACACCTAAGTCTCCCTCATACTGCGAATTCTGTATAATATATTGGCCATTAAGTTTGAAACTTCGTGTTTTAAAATCTACTTTAAACTTGGTTCCGTTCTCTACAGCCTGTATTGATTCTTGATAAATATTTTTCATAATGTTTACTTTTGATTTTATACTCAAACCTTTGACACATTTCTTTAAAAGCCTGATATTAACATCCAGAATACGCCGGAATAAAGGTTTATAAAACCGTAGATGCCGGCGTAATTGTCGGATAGTTGTTAAACGCAAGGTTCTTGTATAAATGAAAGTTGTGTTACTTATAAAACAGCCCCCATTTAGCGTGACACATGTCTATATGTTTATGATATATACTGTATCAAGTAATGCCCGCGTAATCCTAGGTCATACATAGGATGACCGTCATCACGCGGGCATCATATCTTGTCCAGTATGTTAAATTACTAAATCCCAGACTGTAAACTTTGTGTTAAGTAATAAGTTGTAATTCTCAAAATATTGGCACATTTCTATACTTATTCGATTTAGAGCTGGTGTGATCAGGAACGGACCAGGACAATTAGTACTCGGTCCTTCCTGATATATAACCAGCTATATAAATGATATTTCTTGAATTACATATCTGTGCTAAATAGTTATCCTCATAATACTGATACATTACTTTACCCAATAGATGTATTCCGGTTGGATATTCCTGGAGCAGATGAGTTATCGACTCATAGATCCAGGAAGCTGCTCACCGGAACAGTAAACAAATGTATTCCTTGAATAACTTCGAATGTATTTCGCTTATTTTACAAGTCCTCAAATGAATGGCACATCACTTTACTCTCATGATAATTATAAATATGACCTGATCGAGAACCTGAGGTGAGAGGCTATGCAGCCTTGTAACCTCCGGTGAACGATCAATAGTTCATACTTTAGAATATGAAATTTTCTTCTTGAACTTGCCTGCTGTGCTGCTTTATAAACCCTCATAACAATCGACACATTTATTTATCTTCATTGATATAATCCAGATGATTATATGGTACCCGGAGTAGATACTGAAGGATGTAATCCTTCAAGGATAGAATCGGGGTACCTAATATATAATCTGGATATTAAACACTTGTTCCTCGGATTCATTTACTGTGTGTTCAGATTGTAGTTACAATATTGCCACTAAAGTATTGTACGCTGCTCTTCTGGTCAAAATAGCATTCTGCATACAACCTATTGTCAAATAACCTTCAATTTCTTTACTTTTAGATTTATTTCGATTAGCCTTTACGTTCCGACCAATGCCTCTAACAACACAACCATCCGGCTTATCCTTAACATAGCCAAGGCCACCAACTTTATGTTTCCCAGTTTCAACGGCTCTAAGGCAATCCATTACGAATTTATTCAATTCATTAATATCAACCCGAACATTACATACTGGAAGGGTCTGAGTCGCCCAACTATATTCTCCATTGCCTTTATATAAATATCGGTTAACCGAATCCACAGCCTTCTTCAACGTAATACCACGTTTTCTGATGGTTCTTGATTCTATTTCTTTCTGGAAGGTTTTAAGACGATTGGGAGAGAAAGAAATCATACTTCCCTTAATGCTGAAACCTAGAAATTTGAACCACTTGTCCATAGTCAGGTACTCTACTTTCTTGGGATTCAAATTCATTGATTTTTCGGCCAATCTCTTTTGTAAAATGGTCATAGCCTTTTCATAGTCCGGACCAACGAACAACATATCATCCGAATACCTTACGTAAAACCCATTCAATTGGGACAGTTCATCATCTAGGCTATATAGCAACACGTTGGCTAACCAGCTTGCTACTGCGCATCCTTGTTTAAGTGATTGATATTTCTCATGCAGTTCGTTGTTCTCATCGAAATACAATCCGCAATGATAGTATTTTCTTAATACATCAATTAACACAGAATGACCACACTTAGCTTCCACTTTATCAAAGGCTGCGTCAATAAACTGGATAGGAACAGAGTCAAAATATTTACTTAAATCAGACTTCCAGCCCACATAACCATCACTTTTCATGTTAACAATTGTGTGACTTACTTCCAAAACCACTTTACCACAACCAATACCGACCTGATAAGATTTACAAGCAGGATGAATCATCTCTGGCATTAAATCAAATAGCAAATCATTCGCGATGCTTAGGATTATACGATCAATAGGTTCGTTGACATATACAGTACGAAACTCTCCGTTATCCTTCGGAATTTGTGCAATATGTGGTGGTGTTATTTGATATTTACCATTCAACATAGCTTCTGCCATACGAATTCTGGTTGGTTCTTCTGTCAGTTTGATAAGTTCGCTCTTCCGAATATCCTTCAGAACGCCTTTCTCAATTGCTTTTGTCCATCTATTAATGTCGAAGAACATTGTAAGAATCTTATCTTTCATTTTATATCTCCTTTCTTTTTGAGTTGTTCCTTATATCTCCTGTGCTCACGAATTGTTGCTGCCCATTCTGCTTTTGTAGGTTTGTATCTCCCCTCTGCTTTACGTTGTTTTAAACTCTCTTTGTTTTTCAAATATTTGTCTGGGCAACAAATAAATTGAATAAGACGCTTGCTCACTCCAAATATTTTAGCAAGTTTAGAGTAACTGATTAATTGCTTTTCTCTCAACCATTTTATATATTCTTTTTGGTCTGGAGTGAGCTTTATTCGTCTATCATATTGGGTTCCAGCGATACGAATCTTTTCTGATTTATACGGCATCGTTTTTAGGATACATTAAATCATCGTGTAAATTGTTAGGACATCGTTCATCAAACCAATGCCAAACATCAATCTTTGAGGTTCCGACCGGGAAGTTGAGAAAGTCTTCTTCAATCTCATCATCGTTATTGACCGGGATGTCTCCAAACATTTCCCATAATTCTGAAAGGGTGCATAATTCTACATGCTCTTCACAAATGCCACACCAGCAATCTTCTTCCTCAACTGAATCATTATAGCTGATTTCATCTGTGTTTGGATTTACCCATGCTCTTTCTTCAACATTATCACTTCCACATTTTGAGCAATACAATGTGTCTAATGACTTTTTCTTTTCTGCTCCCTTCTTCTTGAAGGATATATCAAATTGTCGGAGATTTGAAAGTTCAGTAAGAACCATTTCCGTTACAAAAGCTCTCATCTTATTAATCTGTTCATCTGATGATATTCCCCATATATTAGCCGCAGCTTGTACTGCATTTTGCATTGAGAAACATATTTGCGTCCAGTCATCGTACTCTTTTTTATCTTCGAGGATTTCATAGATTAGCGTTTTCGCTTTCTCAATGTATTCTTGATTGAATGATTTTGATGTTTTCATATCCTATTGTGTTAAGTTCTTCTAACAATGACCGATATTCTTGTTCAGTAGCTAAAGGCCAATTTTTCAGAATGTCAGGAGAGCAACCGGCGTGTTGTCCGATGTGCATATAGCTTGTCAATTTAGTTTTGGACCTATCCCAAAATTCATTCACAAATACAGCACATATTTCTCCTTCTTCTGGAGATTTTACGAAAGTTATTTTTGTTTCATTTTTCATACATATCAATTGTTGTTATACCATTCTATTTCAGCATCATTTGCTTCACGATACAGCATATATACACCACCAATAGTTGAGTTGTAAATAAGGATGTATCCATCCTTTTGATGTACGGAATCAGTGCCATTATTCACCCACCTTGGTTCTTCGCTGCGAATATCATCGTCAGCCCATTCATCGCTATCCCATTGCTTCAGATAATCAATAACAGCTTCTCCATTCGCATCGGTAAAGACAGTTCCAGACCCTTTACCATCGTACAGTTTATCACATTCGTCCAGCATATCTCCGTACTGGACATCAATTACAATTCTATAAAGCTTTCGATTTTCCATTGAACTTAAATGCGGCATAACTATCTTTTCTTATTGCGTTTACGATCTCTTCTTATTTGTTTCTTATTGCGCCCACTTTTAGTGGACGAACCTTTATATGCAGGAGGAACCCGTCTCCACGGAGTCGATTTCTCTTCATAGTCTTCTACTCTCTCAAAATAGACGGTAGGTGGATTTTCAAATAATATCATATTCATTCTTTATTTAATCTCTTGCATCAGCCATTTTTCGGCCTTTAGCTGTTGCTGAATAGATATTCGGTTTATCACCTTTGAAACATTTAGTCTTTATCCATTCATATCTTTCAGCTTCCCGGAGATAGAATAATATTCCATATTCAGATGTATTTTTCAACCAATCTAATTTCTTGATTTGCTCAAATGTCATAGGGCCGCCATATACAAGCGACGATGTTAACATCTGAACTCTTTCTTTCAATGAATATTCACTCATATCTATTCTGTTTTGAGGGCTATTTAATTTCTCCTATTTCATATTTCTGTTTACCGAAGTAAAATCCAAAACATAGCCATTCAAACTCAAATTCATGGTTGTGTAAATTGATATTTATTGCCGGCAACAATGCCCAAAACTGAACATCAAAGTCAATATCTATTTTAAAAGTCCTTCTATTCATATCTTATTTATTTTATACTATTAATATTGTCCTTTTTTCTATACGAAGTAAGTTGTGATTTGTGTCAGGGGCAAGCCATACAAGATACCATTCCCCTTTTATAAATCCTTTCCACATTTTACCTTCGTATCTTCCTGTAGGTATTGAAGTCGAATATTCTTTCAGCCCCTTAAACGTTTGTTCGCTCATAAGTGCATGGGTATCGTCCAATTCAATAAATCTTCTGTGAGGTTGTTGCCAATGTTTCCCTAATGGATCAGTAATTGGCGGTATTATCTGTTCTCCGTTCATTTCTTGACCACTTAAAATTACCAAACCCTGATGTCATAGTCTCTAAAATAATCTTCCAGTTCTTTTAGTCCTTCCAAACTGTGCAGTCCACCCTCGCCAACTACTTCAATATCAACAGATATTTCATAGTCTGTTTTAATACTGACCTTTGAGTTATTGAAAGTTTTTCTCACGCATTCTAAAATACTTGAAGAATCTGTACCATTTTTTACTATATTGAGTATCATTGTTTTTTGAATTTTAATTATGCAACATCATCTAACGGTCCACTATAGACTCTTCCATCCATATAATACAACCTGTCCTCATACTGGTTGTTATGTAATTCCTCCCGGATTGCATTTTCATCATTGGCCCAATACTCATATTCTTCATGCCAGCATTTGAAAAAACTGTCGTAGCATTGTTCTATTAAGTCTGTGAGCGAAAAGTTGTCCGGATAACTGCACCAAGTTTTATAATATTTGATGATAGGTTCAAGCAAGTAGAAATCATAACACATACCTGTTAGTGGACAATCATCACCTACAGATTTGATAATACGGCTTCGTCTGTATTTGTAAGTGTATTTTTCATTTATATATTTGCCTGAAGATGAATAATATCTACCTTGTGTAATGTATGGCATAATATTATTATTGATATATCGAAATAATAGTTTACCACATAATTCCTCTGCATAAATATCATTACTGCAATCTATTGGACACTCAAAAATGGGATTATTATTATATTTAAAATTAAAATTGTATCCGCTATAATTAACACTCCAACTACATGATTGGGTATTTGTCAATTTCTCGAAAGTTCTTAGAGACGTTACATAATCTGAACCGTAAGCCTCCATACACTGATCCATTATATTCCAGCGTTCACGCTCAATAATTTCTTTTTGTACCTCTTCCGACAATTCATCAAAAGTGTACAGTTGCAATGTTATTGTTTTCATTGATTTAAGATTGTTGGTTTTTAAACTCCATATAAAGGAACTCTGATATATTTGACTGGAAATTATAGGATATTCCCCATGTTCCAAAAGTTTCAAAGAACCAGTCAACAAGAAAGTCCCGGTCCTCGTTAGCTTGTTCGCTGTCTTCACCGGCATCTAACCTAGCAATCATAGCATTTACAAGAGGTGTGTCGTATGTAACCTCTCCATAAATATGATAAGGGTAGTCATAATCAATGTTATTAAAATTACCACAGATCCTATGGTCCGGATTATGCAAGTATTTCTTCATATCAGAATTAAATTGCCAAGCCATTACATTACTGTAATCTTCCAGATATTCATCCGAAAAGTTCTCCATGATAAAATCCTTATTTTTATCATCAACCATGCTTTCACGTGCATCTTTGAGAATTTGACAAAGGCGTGTCGCCATATTATCAATATTTATATACTTCTTTTCTTCCATTTTACTACTTTATTTGAAGTTGAAGATTATCATTACCATAAGAATACATCATTACAGAAGCCCCACAAGGAGCATTTTTACCAGCATGAAAACATCTCACACCTATTTCACGAAGTTTCTGAAAAGCATCAAATGATTGATTTTCGTTTGGAAAATGCAAATCAATAGAACTACCAATATCTACATGCTGTACCTGCAAGGATACTTTGTTTTTGTGATTTAAGACTATTACATCCATATTATTCATCGTTTTTTTGTTCACGTCTATATTGTCTGTATCTATCGTATGCTTTAAATGTCTCTGCTATAGTTTCAGAGAGATCATCAAATTTTAGAGGAGTAATTTTTGCAAAATATGCAATCCCTTTAGTTGTATAACAACAATTTGTTACAAGTCTATCTGGAGTGCCAAACAAACCACGAACTTTAAATCGGTCATCTGATCTTACTTGGAAATGTTCTGACAACACCTTCAATGTTTCATTACCAGCTTTGACTGCTTCTTCCAAAGTATCAAATATACCTATGGCAATTGTCTTACTACAAGAAGTAGCTGGGCAGCTACCTATCGGTCTGTCATGATAACGAAATTCTATTTCTAACAATTCCTTTTGCATATTTCTTTTTGTTTTTATTATCGAATAGTTTTTTGATGGTGTCCATAGTTGTCCACTTTTTGAATATTAACTCGCTTTAACTTTAAAGGAAAAGGCGCAACCAGAACAATAACATTCTGATCGCGCCACCCTTCAAACAAAAACATGTCGAACAACACACATGGAAACAACAAATATATGTAGTGTTCCGGGAATCGAACCCGGATTTCTACCATAACACTTTACTCGTGCTTACGATACTCTTTCACTTGTTCAATATCATCCATATTGTTCCACCAATTTGAAAAGTCATAGTAAACAAGATCTTCATCAAATTCTTCTTCCCCATTTTCATCTGTAGAAATATAGTCTTCCCTATCAAAACCCGCAATACCAATCATATCTTCGGTGTCTGTAATACCATCAAACCAATCTTGCGCTTCTTTCACATCATCTTCACTAACTCCTGCATCAAAATGTTTTTCGTCTTTATATCCAAGCCAGTCTACGATTGTATCAAAGTCAAACCAAAAGAAATTATTTATGTCATCATCGGTCCAACCACTTTCAGGAGCATCACTTTCCATTATGGATTCAATTTTATCCAGTTGTTCATCGGTACAGTTCTTTGCCCGATCCTCACCCCCACTCCAAAATTTGAAATCTCGAAGTGAAATTTCTGATATAACTTTCATAGTTCGTTTGCTTTTAAAAGTTCCCTTGCAACTCTTCCTACTTGCAACAAGTATATACTCCAGACTCTCCCGTCAGAAATTTTGTTCTGAACAACAGCACTATAACCGCATTTAATATTCAATTCTCTCACATCATAAGGGGAAACAAGCATACCTCCATGTTGTGCCAAGTTATAATCCGGTTCTTTAGGAAATGATTTTATATACCTCTTAATAATTTGAATACTCTCTTGCTTATCCTTTCCTTTGGATAACAATTGTTTCTCAATACTATTCATAACAGCATTGAGATTAGGATTTACTGAATACTTCATATTACAATAGTTTTATGTATGAATGCTCCAACGTCTTTCAGTCGCATTTGGGGACATAATTATCCCGCCGCAAATTTTGCGTTCGCCATTTACCACCTCAGAGAATCCAAAGCTATTTTTCGCAAAATCACCGTATATTTCAATATGTTGGTTAATGGCAAATCTCACCCATTTTTGTAGACTTTTCAAGCAATCTTCAAAACTTGAATCTTGCAATTCCGAAGCAATATTCTTGACCTCTTTTACACGCTCTGATATTTCTGGGGACATTTTTAATTCCAATGGTTTGTTTATGGCTGCATACTCTTCAGGGTATTGAATGGAAAGTTGATGTATCCGGCTTCCCCAAATATTGTTGAATATTGAAATAACCTTATCCTTGGATACTTTCTGAAGTTGTGCTCCATCCCAATAAAAATACTTATTATAGTCCAAATCGTCCCAATAAACAATACTTGCTATTATCGCAAGAGAATCTTTCATAATTGCAAATCGGTTACTTTCTGACGAAAAAAGACTTTCTACACTGGGGCCAATAAAACACAGATGTGTTCCGTGTGTGCGCACTAACCAAAAAAATGGTTCATTAGTCTTTTCAAGAGTTTTCAAATCATACTTCTCGAAATCAGAGATGCACAATTTAGTATCGTATAACTCTTTGCGCATTTGTTCGATAATTTCTGGTATCATACTTCTTTATTTTAATTTTCACTTTTTATCAATCTCCCAGTATAACCACGGTATTCAAGCAATGTCACAATAAGATGATCTGGCACATCTCTCAAACGTCTGTAATTTTCCGTTAACACTTCAAGCAGATATTCTTCATCTTGTCCCTGCAAAAGATTAGTCAACTCCCAGCCATAACTTGTGTACATACCTATATATTTACTACTTTGGAATAACGTAATTCTCCAGTGTATCCACGTCTACGCAATTCAGCAAACAACATGTTGTCATCAAAGTCAGACATTTTCAGAGTCGCTTTTACTCCTTGTTGAGTTATGCCTCCACTAGATTTGCGTCTTCTTTCTTTGTCACACTTCTTACAATAGTTTGCCAACCCATCTTTGGTTGCCTTGTTCTTAGAAAAATTTGATTTGGGCAAACTCTGACCACATTCTTTACACACTTTTGTTTCCATTATTGTCTTGATATTAATTGTTCTCTTCAGGATGGAGTTTCAAATACTCGGTAAGTTCACAGTCATATATTTGTTCCTGAACAATTTCAGAAACAAGGGAATCTCCTTTAGTCTCCCAGAATTTCACCAACAAATCAATATTGGCACATTCGGGATGCTCTGTAATTATGCGCTCTCGGATTTCTTTTGGGATGCTATCGACTACATCGCACACATAATTCAAGCGGCAAGCTTTTAATGTTAGTATAACAATAACACATCCCACGATTACTTTGAATATCTTTTTCATTTGATACGTTTTTTACCGCTGTACATTTCCAGTGCACGCTCTACAAGTAAGTTCTGATTCCTGTCATCCAAATTGGCAAAAAATTCTTCTACCGCTCCATAATGACCATTTTGACTATTATATTCACGATACTTATTCCATAAATGCCTCCATCCACATTCGGCTTTTTCAAAAGCAACAGCACATTCGTGCTCATCCCAGCAATTCCACATATAGTAGAAGAAACTGGCTATATCATTCTTTTTTGCCATTATCTTTCACATCAATCATTATAAATTTGAAATATTTCCAACTCTCTAATACAATACTATATTGCTTCTCATCCTCTAGTTGGTACATGGTACCATCTTTCAATGTTAAGAAGTAAGTGTTTCCATCTATCCTCACAGTCTTCTCCACGCGCTGTATGTTTCCTGTAAATACCCTTATAGTTTTGGCATTTATCGCAATACAGGAAAACAACAGGCATATAACTACCAAGATTCTATAGAATTTACTACCAATTGCAGTAGCTACTTTGATATACTTTTTCCGCTTATATACCACAACATACTTCTTCATAGATTTACGCTTTAAATAAATCATACACAGTTTTCCGCTTCACGGTAACATTTTGAGATTTAGGCAAATAAAATGTCATACTTGCACAAGAGGTAGAAATAACTTTCACGCTCGTTCTTTGGATTCTTGCTCGTTTCATATTAATTGATTTTAGATATTTGCATAATTTGAATACACAACTATAGCTCAAACACTGGAGTATAATTAAATCCGTCAAGTCTCGCAATTAGGTCTACACATTCTGACTCTAAATGCTCTAATTCCTTGCGGATTCTCTTTTCTCGGCTTTTTAACCTTTTCTTTGTTCGGGAGTCGGCAGTTTTCATTCTACGCATATTAATATCCATAAGATTTAACCGAATGCGATCAGTAAGTTCCTGACATGACTTTAACCTGGTTTGTATTTGATCGCGTCCTTTCCACATTTTGCAAAACTCGTCTTTATCTCCTGGAAAATTGTAATATTCTCCCTCTATTTCCATATATTCCTGTGCGCTTTTAGGTGTATATCCAGTGCGGTCAATAAATTCCTGAATCAACATAATTCTTTCTTTTTTACTTTAAATATTTACATGAATTACTGTAAATCTGGTTGTACCTTTTGGCTCAAAGCTATCTATACGCACACCATAACGCCCTACATATTTGCCAATGTCAGCATGAGAATTTGCTTTACCTCCATGTCTCGGACAAGGACGCTCTTGTCCATCTTTAAAGAGACGCTTTAATCTTTTACATTCACGCAATGCTTGTTCATCTCTTTGTATCCGATGGCGTGTTATAGCATCCAACTTTGCCGCACGCTTCCGATTTTTAGCACCTATCTGCTCTGGAGTACGAAGCCACATATCACCAGCAGAAGTAACCACTACACATGCTCCAAAATTAGCCACCATCTTGCGTCGCAGGTGTGGAGTATCAGGCATTACAAATCCTGTTGAAGCATAGATATAACCCAAGCCATAATCACTGAATAATTTCTGCGCTCTTGACACGTCCATGTGCAAATTATATGCAAAACGGATATACCACGCGCTGTCAAAGTCGCTACTATTGTTCACGCTCTGACGCAGCATATCTGCTAATCTTGGCATCTGAATATATTTTGATTTAGCTGGTGTAAGGGAGTCGAACCCTCTTGCGCCTAGATGTACCACGCTTTTGCCGCCCTAACGAAATAGGGGTCTTTGTGCGGCTACTCACATGCTTGCCACGCTTTCCGACACTTTCTCAGTGTAGCACCAAAAAGTGCGGATACATTACGCTCTAACATAATATATCCGCACTAAACTATATATCGCCGCCTATTACGCAGCCGCTTTTTCTTCTGTTGAGGGCTTTACGTTTTTAGCCGAGTTTTTCTTTACAGCCGCTTCAGCCGCTTTTTCTTCTTTCTCTGTACTGTCAGCGGCAACACCCAATGCAGCATCCAAATCTTTTACATAATCCATTTGTTCGATTGTTGCAGTCACGTACGCATTTAATGCGCTTACAACACTTTCTTCAGACCAATCTAACCCTTGTTCTACAACAAGTTTGTAAATAGGCATCCCCTTTGAGATACGGATAATATCGCGTAATTTGTCCGTATCTTTCTCGCTATCTCTTACAGAGAGTCCAGAACCCGGAATAATATCACCGTTTTTGTCAGTTACCATTGCAATGTGACAAGATAAAGCCTGAGCGAGTTTATTTGGCACACGCTTTTTACTTGTTTGGGCTGCATCTGTTGAGTTTTTCTTATTAACTTCGCGCAATGATACAAGTACAGCTTTAGTCAATGCACGGATAACCGAGAACTTATCGGTATTTCTCACTTTGGCTATTATGTTCCACATAGCACCATTGTCGTTCAATAATACCAAGCTACGAGCCATTAATTTTGTACCGGCTACTACATTACCATTCACGAGTTCAAACGAGTTTTTTACAAAGTTTTCCATAATTTACTGTTTTAAATTTGACAATTAGTTTATAAAATCGTAGTGAGCCGCAAATTCGCTTTGCGCATAACGTACCATCATGCACGCTTTAGGTACAATGCACCCTATAAGTACATAGCACGCTCACTGAATTTTACAAACTTGTTGTAAAACTTGTTTAAATTCAGTGCTTTTGTTTGTAGGATTGAACGTACTAACTACACATCAAACCTTCTGCTAATTAAGACTAATTAACAGCCAGTTGTCAAATAACTAATTATTTACATTTTCGCAATAAATGCAAATTTTCGCTTTTTGCTTTCCGTTACTTATAACTTTTACTATTACTAAACAATTCGCTAAAACTGTAAAACAATTTATTACGGCGAACTTTACGGATAAAATTGTATAAACTATTCAATAATCAAATAATAAACTTATTTAATAACTAAACAATTTACTTTGATAATTTACGCCCGTTTATCTACCTTTGTACCTGTTTAACGCTTTTATTTAGCTATCAATTACTAATAACTTACTAATAAATAGTTTTTTACTTGCTTTTTACTTACTTCTCGCTTACTTGCTACATTTATACGACAAATGTATATTTGCTTTCAGTTTTTCGCTTTCAATTGTTTGCAACTACTTGTTTACTTTCATCTACTTTCAGTAACTAAACTACTAACAATTAAACTAACTATTTGAAAATCATACTTTCAAATAGCCGTAAAATAGTACATACTTTGATAGTTTCGTACTTTCAAAGTTATAAAACCTACTTTCAATATGTCAAAGAACGTACATTTAAAAACCTATATTCTTGCTTTTACGGGTGCAAGCGGTCTAAATGAATAACTTTAGGTTTGTTATCAACCTTTGCATTAATATCCTATATTCTGAATGTGGCAAACATTGTATTGTTAAGTAACGTATCAGTTTAAGCCACAATAACAAATAACGCTAAACTCAATACAATGCAAACAGACTACAAAAGAACTCTATCAAGTATTTAGGTATTTCCTTAACTTGATGGCACAAAGATAGGTATTTATTTTATACCTACAAAATAAATAAGCAAATAATTTCATTTTAAGACTAGAAATAATTTATAAACATTTGATTTTCAACAACATACAAATAAGCAATAAATAATATCACTTATAAATACCTGAAAATCAGGAAGATAAATCACCCCAACACGTGCGCGTGTGTGCGTGGTTACTTATTAAGGCAAATCGTGACACACATACACACATGTGCACGCATATACGCGTGGGATGTTGTTACCTGGATGCAAAAAGGAACGGGAACAAATCACATACACAAAAGGATAAATTTGTAATTATTTTAAAAGAGTATCAAAAACAAAAGAATAGGCAAAACAAAGGGCAAAAGTACATTTGTTTCACTTTTGTATATTAGTGAAACAATATAAACAATTGACTTACAAGAATATACCAACTAAAAACATAAAAAAAAATAAGGCAGAGCCGGTTAACTTTGGAGCGAATACCGTATATATAATCCGACCTAATTTTTCAATCTCGTTTCTTCAAAAGTCGATCATAGTATGAAAAGCCAATTCTCTTCCAGACCATGTTATTCAATACAATAAAATTATCTCCAATTTCTAATATTAATTTTATAATATATCGAATCTGGAAGTAGAGATTCTGTAATTACCCCAGCATCAATTTATTAACTTTATTTTTATAATACAGAGAAATAATTATTTTCCAATATATTCAAATTGACAACGATATAAAAATTCAATATATAAGTTTTCTGATTTTTTCCAGCCACCTATTTTTTCAGTCTCGTTTTGTGGTAATTAAGCTAAATTTTTATATCCAAATTGATGTTTATCAAAAAATCATATTACATTTGCCTAACAATTGATTATTTTATCCAAATATGAAAACTAAAAAACAAGTAGAGCATTTTCTAAGAAAAAGAAAATATAAATCTGAAATTGATTTTAAAGGAATCAGTTCTTATTGCAAAACAGAATATAATATTAAGCTGCATGTACCTTCCAGTTATTCAGATGATCCTGAATCTCTCGATTACGCTACATTTGCCAACTGGTTTGACAAAGGATTTGGAGCTGGAGATGCAGTAAAATGGAACGATTCTATAGGTTTGGTACAAGAAGGGAATGTGAATACTGTTTTAATATGCCTTAGAATTGACGGAAACACGCCTAATTTCGACAAAATAACAATTCCTGTAGGCATTATAACCCCAGCTGGAGAAAACGCCTTAAATCGCCTCTATTCAATTTTAGATAAACAAGGAAAAGAATTTGGCAACCCATTTTTCGTAATTTCCACTAAATATATTCCCAAATCATGTGATTTAGTATGCTTCCATAATCATAAAACTGGTCAAGAAGGATATGGAGTCGTAAGACTTGCAGATAAATCTTCTGGAGACATTGTTATGTATTGCTATGTTATCAAAGGGGAACCGGTTAAATACAGCATGAACGAGTATTTGGGAAAAATTGACGATTACTCATTTACAACTTTCAAGCCAGCGGATTATCAAAGAAAGGCTCTGGATATAGAATTAGCCAAGGTCGGTAAAACATGGAATCATTTTCTAAAACGAATTGAGCCTTTGAACATGAAAGTAGCTACAGGAGAACGCTACTGGTATATTACAGATAAGATGCAAGTTACTTCAGATGTGGAAAAAGGAACTGTAACAAGCAATAAACGTTATCTGGCAGGCAATTATTTTCGAAGAGAGAAAGATGCGATTAGAATACTGTCTGAAGAAATAGAAATTAGAAGAAACTTTTTAGCCGAACCCGAAATAAGATAATCAAGTCCGGCTAAGGAAAAGGATTCTGGAAGGTGGCAAAAGACTTCATGGTTGTTCTGCCATCTTTTTGTTATAAAGCTCTTCCACATCACTTGCCTGATTTACTTGCACGTTATAGTTTATAATCTTATCGACTGATAACTGTTGAGGATGAAGTTTAACTGTATTTTTTTGAGGAAGTTCTTTCCAGAGGGTTCTCAAATCTTCCACAGGTACCTTCGATTCGTTTGAGAAACGTTTAAGCAAATCTTCATAAACTGTTTTTGTCACTTCCGATGGACGAGGTTGCTGATTACTCTCCCGTTCTTTCACGAACTCAATCATAAGCCATATTGCATATTCGGCATCTGTCAACATGTTCGTATCTCTTTCAGCGACTTGTCGGATAGATTCAAGAAATATTAATCTGGAGGTTCGGTCCCCTACTCCCTTCCGTTTAATTTTTCTGGAAGATGAAGGAGATTGATTGATGTTTTTAATTTTACTGGGAGTCACATAACATACAGGTTCTCCATTCTGCATCTCAACATCGAATCCAAAAATATTCTTCATGTCTTGTTCCGAAAGAGAGAAATCCGGATTGATAGTTTTTAAATCATTCCAAGCACGGTAAAGAATATCTTTGAAATATTCAGCTGGAATGTAATTACCTGGAGAGTCTTCATCATATTGCAAGTATCCCCAAACTTCTCTTATTGCCATATCAAAATCATTATCGGCAAAATCTGGAAGGTTAATGATAGTTTCAAAATCAGAAGAAGAAAGATCTGGAAAAGATAAGTCACGAGAATTGAACCATTCCAAAATCTTCATATCAGTTTCTTTATTAAACTCACTTCGTTCGTTATGATTCTCTTTATTCTCTATATTATCTATATATATCTTATTCTGTTGTTCAATATGAGCGGACCCTCGTTCAATATGAACACACCCCTGCTCATATTGAGCGCACCCTCGTTCATATTGAGCGGACCCCTGTTCATATTGAACGAGGTTAGATTGCTCTTTGACTATATTTTCTGATAGTTTTTCTATGTCTTCACCTTTTTCTTCGTCTATTTGCGAGGGTGTGTTCATATTGAGCGAGGGTGTGTTCATATTGAGCGAGGGTGTGTTCATATTGAGCGAGGGTGTGTTCATATTGAGCGAGGGTGTGTTCATATTGAGCGAGGGTGTGTTCATATTGAGCGAAGTGTGTGGATATTGACGAACTACATCGTTCAATATGGTCAATGGAATCGCTGAAATTGGACGTACCTCGCTATTTAAGCACAAGCCTCGCAAATACACCCATCCTTTATCTGATATTTGAGAACTTACTTTATGTATTGCTCGTATCTCGCTCCAATTTACATAGAATGTGCAAAGTGCCCCTTTATTTTGAGAACAGCTGATAAGATTAAGTTGCTTCAAGGTATCTATTGCCCGGCGTACTGAACTAATAGAAGTTCCCATGACGTCAGCTAGTTCTTTGTTGGATATAGCGCATGTTGTCTTATCTCCATCCGTATAGCCTCTTCGTAACAGATGAAATAAAATCATAAAGCCATCGCTGGATGTTAATGTTGCCATTGCGTATGGAATGCACTTCCAGTGGTTATCGAATTTATCGGAAAACGTACTCATTTACTTGTATCATCTTTTATATAAAAACTAATAATCTGCCCTTTAACCATCTGTTTGGTAAGACGGAAACCTATTTGTTTTGCAAATCGTCCTATGCGTTGATTATTGGGTGCATACGGAAATCTTTCAGCATAACATGCTCTCATATCTTCTACAGAAACTCTGTTTTTATTTTCTATATCCATACTTTTATTAAATTAGTTCGTTATACATCAATTTATTATTTCTCTTCGTTTTGACTTGGCATATTATTTTGTTGGCACAAGTTAAGTTGATTTTGGCTCATCAATTCATCGCATGTCCGTTTAAAAGGACAATCTTTACAGGCTGTATTCTGTGCAACCACAATGGTTATAGCCGCGATTGAGACAAGCGACAATGCAATAATTAAAAGAATAACAATCATTTTATTTCAAGTTTTTTGTCATTAATATAAAGTCATATTTTAATGGGTCCTCTGCATCCCATTGGCGATAAACATGAGTGAGTTCCATAACAGCCTTCCAGCTCTCTTTAGGATAAGATATAAGCCCCATACGTTGTGCTTGCTGCGCAACATGGGTATCCATAACAGCGTATAGTTTTTTAGGTTTGATTAAGTCAGTCTGCCATACTCCTAAATCTATTTCATCTTTACGAACCATCCAACGCAATAGCATATTAATACGTTTACAAGCAGAGTTACGATATGGACTTCCAAGACGGGCCGGTTCACACCAATTGCATAGCGTGAGTAATAAATCATCAAGTGAAATGGGATGTTTTTTTAAATATTCCTGAATAGAATCGTGTTTACTGTAGAAGCATCTTAATTGATGACACACCTCTTTAAATATTTTTCCTGTAAGAGTACGGTAAATACTACATTCGTCCGGAATATCATAAAAATCACCCAATTTAATATATTTACCTGGCTCCCATCCACATACGTTCATCAACTTCTCTGCACAATATATTATATGACTACGTTGTCCCCATGAAACCATAGCCGTTAATATTGCACAAACCTCAATATCCGCTGTAGTTCTCCCAGAAAGATTCCGTATTTGGTGTACTATTTGAATAGGATCATTTGAGATAAACGCTTTATGGTCAAACTGATTCCACATTCGTTCCATCTCATTTTTTAATGTATGTATCATTATTATCTGCTTTTAAATTGTTACGATAAAAAGTTATCATATCAGCTATAATATTAGTTGCTACTTTGGCTTGTTGTGCCATTTCATAATTTTCCGCTTTTACTAAGTTTTCATTCCAGCACCATATATCATATCTGATTTTCCATAAAATCATTTCATTGGCATCATTCGTAAATTGAGAGTGAGATAACATTAGCTTCTGAAGATAATATATCTCTTGAAGAGTTTTGTATTGCTTAGATAGTTTACGAAGTGCATAAATGGCAATGGCAAACAATATTAAGCATAGTATAAAAATTGCATATATCATATTTTTAATTCGTTTATATTTATAAATGAAGGACAGTTTTCATCGCCAATAGTATGATTGGCCGGAATCTTATTGAAAGGTCCATCTCGTTCGCAAGATAAATTATATCTAAGACAATTATAGCGATCCCAACATCCTTTAGCCTGACACTTATGAGGGTCGTTAGATAATTTGGTATAAGTTATCAATGATAGGAAATTGGCAGTATCTGGCAATTGTTTTCTAAAATGTTCTGGGATTTCACCTTGATGCCATATATTATTGGATTTGATTAATGTTCCATCAAATCGCCGAATATAAAACTCTTTGCCTTCAGAGCCTTTAATAACGTTATTGGGTCGTTTTACAAATGGATATACAATATAATAATGAGAACCAATAACTTCATTACCTATATCCGGATGAGCTATTTTATCCATCCAGAAAGCACATTTAGAACAGACATTTCGTTTACTCATAATACGCAAAATATCTCCCGGAGGATTACAT
>OJKK01000119.1_pt1 | contig 37224 bp, 29 predicted proteins | sample 1596551 | NCBI WGS metagenome assembly OJKK01 (sample SAMEA4350131, study PRJEB24818) | metagenome | biome: human; feature: gut; material: faeces | place: Denmark | collected 2013-09 | reverse complement strand
GAAGTTTGGGTGAGTGGCTGAAACCACCAGTTTGCTAAACTGACGTACGGGTAACCGTACCGGGGGTTCGAATCCCCCAGCTTCCGCAAAATTCTCTAAATAAAAAGAGCTAAGTTTTATAGACTTGGCTCTTTTTAAATTCATCAACAAACGGTGGGTTCGTCTAACGGTTAGGACACATGCCTCTCACGCATGTAATACGAGTTCGATTCTCGTACCCACTACCAAAGAAAAAAGAGGAAATGCAGTTTAACTACATTTCCTCTTTTTCTTTATAGATCTCGAAATAAGATTCCTTATCAATCCTCAACCGGACTCTATCCTCCCTTTTCTGTCCTGCCAGATTCACAAACAGATTGAAATACAGTTGGCTGAAAGAAAGGTTGGAACGATCATAAGTAATATCAAATGTCCAGGTTCTACGAAAAGAATCGAACGTTGCATACGATTGCTCACCCCCTTTACACATAAACACTTCCGGGAAAGACGTAGGAGGATAAGGCTGGAATAAACCCGCTAATTGAGCATAAATATAGTCAATCATCCATTCGTCTCCTGTTAAAGTCAATTCTCCCTTTAAACGAAGTTTAATGGCATAACTGGCAGTCACGTCGGACGAAGTATAAACAGGAACCTGGCTTTCTGCCGGATAGTTGCCGTCTTTATATCCAAGACTCATCGTTAGTCTGGATAGACCGACACCATTAAAGCCACTCACCTCCTGATCTGCCAACCGGTTTTTCAGACTGACCATGAATGTCAGTTTACCAAGCGTCGGATCACCCGGATATTGCGCAAGCGTGTCCAGCACATAATCTTCGGTATTGTAACTACGGGTTATTAAATCACCCTTTCCAGCCTCCAAAGCCGGACCGCCTCTTTCCACATCTACGTTGCCAACCGGATAATAAATAGCATCATTATCCCTTACGCAACCACTCAAACAGAACAGCAACACTGCCAAGCCTATTATCTTATTCATTATCATCTTACCTCTTGATTTTGCGGACAAAGATACATCTTTTTTATACCACACTTGATTTATGTCAACCGTTTTTAGTATTTTTGCACACATCAAGACAGAAAAGACATGGATACATTATTAAGAGAGACTGTAAATGCTGTTGTAAATTCCCGCTTTCCGGAAATGAGTATAGAAGGAAGACGACAGATAGAAAGTATACTGATTCGTGAAGAATTTCCCAAAGGAGCAATAGCGCTGAATGAAGGAGAAGTAGCTCATGAAATCGTATTTGTCGGCAAAGGGATGCTTAGGCAGTACTATTACAAGAATGGGAAAGACGTGACCGAACATTTCTCATACGAAGGATGTATCGTGATGTGCATTGAGAGTTTTCTGAAACAAGTACCCACCCGGCTAATCGTGGAAACCCTCGAACCTTCCATTATCTACCTGTTCCCTCGCGACATGATACAAAAATTGGCAAAAGAGAACTGGGAAATCAATATGTTCTACCAAAAGATACTGGAATACTCCTTGATTGTGTCACAGATTAAAGCAGACTCCTGGCGCTTTGAATCCGCCCGCGAACGCTATAACCTCCTGCTCGAAACACATCCGGAAATTATCAAACGTGCACCTCTGGCACACATTGCCTCTTATCTTTTGATGACACCGGAAACACTAAGCCGTGTGCGCTCCGGTGTTCTATGATTTTAGCGGCTTTTCCGGTATTCTTTAGGAGACATACCAGTGTAATGCTTGAAATACTTTCCAAAGAACGACTGGTTGGCAAAATTCAGCCGATCGGCAATCTCTTGTATATTCATACTTGAAGAATTCAGAAGTGCTTTCGCTTCCAGAATCACCAGTTCGTCTATCCACTCCCCCACCGTTTTTCCGCTGACCTCTTTTACTACTCCCGAAAGATGCTTCGGCGTCAGACACAACTGGTCAGCATAGAATTTCACGCTCCGTTCAGACTGGTAAGACTCCACTAAAGACTCATAAAAACGTTCGAAAATATATTCTTTCCGGCTTTTATTTTTCATGGTAGTAGCATTGGCTGGCACATGATTGGTAAAGATATTACAAAGTTCAAAAAAGAACCCTTGCATCAAGCCCATTACCACTTCTTTACGATATAAAGCCTCCTTATTCTTCAACCGTTTTCTGATAAATGCATGATATTCCTTCACAGTCTCCTGCTCCTGCGGTGTAAGATTGAAACACGGGTAATCTTTCAGATAAAAGAATAAGGAAAGCACATTACTGATCTTAGGCAATGTCTCCAACAAGTTCTTCGACACAGCAAAGAATATCGCTTTAAAGTCGGAACTGAAACACCGCTGTTCGACAATCTGATTAGGCAGCGCGATCACCATTAATCCGGGGAACAGTTGGAACTCACGTAAACTAATATTAAAAGTACCAGTACCTTCCAGGCAAAGACCTACCGTCAACACCTCCAGTTTAGTCGGTCCATTATACAACGATATAACGCTCTCCGTATCGAAGAGCGCTATATCATTATCAACAACATCAATGTTGCCAGAATCTATATGTTTAGAATGAACTACCGAAGAAATACCTACTTTGGGAACATTTTGAATATACATACTCTCTCTTTTTTGCGACAAATATACCAGCATTTAATCAGATATACAAGCCGTTCAAGAGTATTATCAGACATAATGAACACTTTTAGTTACTTATTGAACAGACCGGAATAAATATACAGAATCACGTTGGGCAGCCGGCACTGTCCATTTCTCCGGAACAAACTTCCACTGATTCAGGGCTTTGGGGTTCATCGTACCTTTCTTTTCGATATAATTCATCAAATAGAAACGAAGATCTTTATCTGTAGAGAAAATTATGCGGTCCTTCAAATCCTCCTGCGGAATACCCGATCCTTTCGTCAACAGTTCTCCACCACCATTACCACGATAAGAATTTAAGGCCACTTTATATATCTTATCCATACGGAAAGGAGAACCGTCCGCCATGCTCGTAATCGTAATCTTTTCTCCCTTCGGTTTTGTCACGTCCACCGTATAAATAATGCCGGAAGCCGAGTCGAAATTAAAACTGAAGTTCTGGAAAGAAGCCCTGTCTTCCGCACCTTCCCGAGGTTTCTTCTTGAACCAGAGCAGATGATTTTCCGGTGACTTCATCTGGTTCGTCCACATATAATAAGACATCTCCAGAAAATCCTTAATCTCCTTTCCGGACAACGTCATCACATACAGCATATTCTCATACTTATACAAGTTGAACATATCACTGACAAACACATCCCCTTTCTTTATCTCCGCATCAAACGAAAGCGGAGCGGCAAAAGAGATGTCAGCTCCGGTTATATCGAGCTGTAAAGTATGTATCAAATCAATAAAAGCAGAAGGACCGAAGAAAGCAGGATGAGTAGAGATACTCTCGGTAAAAGTGCCGATCTTCTTGGATACAAACTTCTGCACCGTCTCATATTGCGGAGCAAAACGCTTCATGAAATCCTCGCTGATTCCGTAAGCTTCCGTTTCTGTCAACTCCCCTTTGACGTCCTTGCTCTGCACCTTTCCATCTTTCAGTTTCAAGGTCACATCGACATTAGACAATACAATTCCATTGCTGGCCGGATCGATAATCAACACCGAATCTCCGGCTACATTCATCACCTTCTTACATTCGCGGGCATGATCGTGCCCCATTAACACGATATCGAATCCCGGCACATTCTTCGCTACGTTAAGAGAAGCATTCTCATTGTATTTGCCCGACATTTTGAAAGCCTCCTGTCCGGCATGAAACAACCCGATCACCAAATCCGGATTCTCTTTTTCACGGATAATCCTCATCCATTTGCGTGCCGTCTCTTCCATATCGTCGAAACGCAAGCCTTTCCACAGATTTTCAGAAAGCCATGCAGGGATGGCAGGAGTAATCATACCCAATACCACAATCTTCACGCCATCACGTTCCAACACCTTATAAGGAGCCAGATGGGGTTTTCCCGTAGACGTATCAATGATGTTGGCACCCAACACAGGGAAGTCACAAGTGGCTATCCAACGGTCGAACACAGCACGTCCCGTTTCCACATCATGGTTCCCCATATTACCGGCATCATATTTCATGAAATTCATCATTTCCGAACAAAGATGAGGAGACACCGTATCTATATAATTATAGTAATAGGCAGTAGGCTGTCCCTGCAAAATATCACCATTATCCAGCAATATCAGATTCTCTTTATACTGTTCACGCTCTTTCTGCACGAAAGAATAAATACGTGCCAGACTACCCTTCCACTCGTGGCGGGTTATAAAATTGTAAGGATAATAATTACCATGTACGTCACTCGTTTCCACAATCTTCAGCTTCACCACCTTTTCCTGCGCCGCAACAGACAGTACGAGACAGAAAAGCAAGCCATAAATAAATCCTATTCGTTTCATTCTTTTTCTATATTTAGCGGATGCGAAAATACGAACCGTGCCCCACCGGTATAGTCAGGATCGATCCATATACTTCCTCTCCATTTATGCACAATCAATTTACAGATAGACAATCCCAATCCGGTTCCCTGGGCGTACTCATTCAGCTTTTCAAAACGCTCGAACACAAGTCCCTGTTTTTCTTTCGGGATACCGCATCCGGTATCCGTTACCGAGAAAATAGCCATTTGCTTTTCCTCATTCACAGAAAAGTCCAAGGTAATCTTCCCGCGTTTCGTAAATTTGTCGGCGTTGGACAGCAGATTAATGATTACCTGTTGCATACGCTGCACATCCGTCACCATCCGGAAAGTTTCAAAAGAAGTGGAAAACAAGAACTGATTGTCCGACGACTGCCGTGAAAAACTAACAGAGGCAACCACCTGACTACACAACTGCACCACATCACATTCCTCCCACGTCAAAGTCACCCGGTTCGCCTCCAGACGTGAAAGATCGAGAATATCATTAATCAGACGAAGCAACAAATCCGAATTGGTTTTGATAATCTTATAATAAGACTGCTGTTCATCCTCCGTGCTACCGCCCATTGCCAGTACATCCGAAAAGCCGACAATCGAGTTCAACGGCGTCCGTATCTCATGACTCATATTGGCAAGGAAAGCACTCTTCAGACGATTAGACTCTTCCGCCCTGTCTTTCGCTACACGCAAATCCTTCTCCGATTTCAGAAGCTCGTCTTTCAAACGTTTCGTACGGAAATAATAGAAAAGAGAGATACATAAGCCAAGTACCAGAATCACGAACAAAGCACAAGCAGACCATATCTGATAAGTATATTGCTGATAGAACGAAACCGGTTGGTTGACAAGCTGCACTTTAAAAGGCAACACGCTTGGGTGCAGCCCCCACTCTTTCACCTTCCGGCTATCCAATACCGCTTTAGAGCCAATGATCGAAAGATGCTTCCCCGTATCCTCCGGGTGCTGATCCATCCGTATGGACTCCATAGCCATTTCTCCTCCCACTTTCCGATAATCGGGCAGCACTCCTCCTATCGCCCAATATCCAAGGCTCACCGATGAAGGAGTAAAAGCCGGGATGGTAGGAGTAGCCTCCATCATGGCATACGTCGCATTCCGCATGAAATACCCCTCGTTCATATCCACACGCCACGTTCCCACCAGAATAACCGTATTTTCGGGCAGCTGTCTCAATTCCTCAACGATGGTATAAATAGAATGTCTCCGGCCGTCCATCAAAATCAAATCCAGATCGGGGAACTTCTTCATTTCTTTTCGTACCAACGCTTGCATAGTCACTCCGCCATAAGTGTTGTCCGAGATAAAGGCAATGTGTTTTGTTTTCGGATAGAAAGCTTGAATCATGGAGATATTACCTTCTATATTATATTGATTGATAAATCCCGATTCCAGTTCGGGAATATCCAGATGATCTTCAAAGATATCGACAGATTCGGGCATCCAGCAATCAAGGTTTTCCACCGTATCTTTTGGCAATATCACCACATTACTACTGGCCAGACTGCACATCACCGGCACTTTCACCTGCATTTCATCCCTCTGCGACAAATAGGCAGCCCACGCTTCCTGTCCTAATAAAATAATTTGTGCCGGATGCTTTTCTCCCTGATATTTAGCCAGAATCTGCGCCATCATCGCGCTCCATAACGGAGCCTCCGAGCAACTTTTACAGTTCATGTTTTCGATGACAATGTCGCGCTGTCCTCCCAACTTACTATATTCATCCATATAATCGGAAATAGTGACCGAAGTTTGGTGTGCTGCCGGATTATAAGAGCAAATAATCAGAATAGGTTTCTTATCTTTAGAGACAGCCAATACTTCCGTTGACTGCAGAAGCCAAAGGAAACAGATAAAAAGATATCCAAGACGTCCCAGCATAATTATGCAGTTTTGATGTGTTAATTCATTAATTGAGTTGCAAATATAGTAAAACTTGTCGGGTTTAGCAGATTTATATGTATTTTTGTCGCTCATTTACTCTCAAAAAATACAAATTATGGAATTATTTCACAAGATGATTTCCGGTTTTCTGGGTATACCGGAAAGACAAATAAGTAGTACGCTCCATCTTTTGGGTGAAGGTGCTACGATTCCCTTCATCAGTCGTTACCGTAAAGAAGCCACCGGCGGACTGGATGAAGTGCAGATAGAGCAAATAAAAGAGCAACACGATAAGTTGTGCGACATAGCCAAACGGAAAGAAACGATTCTCGGCACCATCAACGAGCAGGGAAAACTGACTGCCGAACTGGAGAAACGTATCAACGACACCTGGAATCCGACGGAACTGGAAGACATTTATCTTCCTTATAAACCCAAGCGGAAGACACGTGCTGAAGTAGCCCGCCAGAAAGGGTTGGAACCGCTTGCCACCATCCTGATGTTGCAAAGGGAAAACAATCTTAGTACCAAGGCTGCCTCCTTCGTGAAAGGAGACGTGAAAGATGTGGAAGATGCCCTGAAAGACGCCCGTGACATCATTGCAGAGCAAGTGAACGAGGACGAACGTGCCCGCAACGCGGTACGTAATCAGTTCAGCCGCCAGGCAGAGATTAGTGCCAAAGTAGTGAAAGGAAAAGAGGAAGAAGCGGCAAAATACCGGGATTATTTCGATTTCTCCGAAGCACTGAAACGTTGCACGTCCCACCGCCTGTTGGCCATCCGCCGGGCAGAGTCGGAAGGTCTGCTAAAAGTATCCATCAATCCCGACGACGAGGCATGTATCGAACGCCTGGAACGTCAGTTCGTACGTGGCAACAACGAGTGTAGCCAGCAGGTGGACGAAGCCACAGTCGATGCCTCCAAGCGTCTGCTCAAGCCCTCCATCGAAACAGAATTTGCCGCTCAATCCAAAGAAAAAGCCGACGAGGAAGCCATCCGGGTATTCACCGAGAACCTCCGCCAACTTCTTCTCGCCCCTCCATTGGGACAAAAACGGGTGCTCGCCATCGACCCCGGATTCCGTACGGGATGTAAAGTTGTCTGCCTCGACGCACAAGGCAATCTGTTGCATAATGAGAATATCTATCCGCATCCTCCGGTGAACAAAACAGGAGAAGCTGCTTCCAAACTCCGTAAGATGATTGAGGCCTATCAGATAGAAGCCATCTCCATTGGCAACGGAACAGCAAGCCGTGAGACAGAAGATTTCATCAACAGCCAGAGTTTCGACCGCCAGATACCCGTGTTTGTAGTCAGTGAGCAGGGAGCTTCCATCTATTCGGCTTCGAAGATTGCCCGCGACGAGTTTCCCGATTATGACGTAACGGTGCGTGGAGCAGTCTCCATCGGCCGCCGCCTGATGGACCCGTTGGCAGAATTAGTAAAGATAGATCCTAAATCCATCGGTGTAGGTCAATACCAGCACGATGTAGACCAGACAAAGCTGAAAAAAGCGCTCGATCAGACAGTAGAGAATTGCGTGAACCTGGTCGGTGTAAACCTGAATACGGCAAGTAGCCATCTATTGACTTATATCTCCGGACTGGGACCGCAACTGGCTCAAAATATCGTCAACTACCGGGCGGAAAACGGAGCTTTCGGTTCGCGGAAAGAGTTGATGAAAGTTCCTCGCATGGGTACCAAGGCTTTCGAACAGTGTGCCGGATTCCTCCGCATCCCCGGAGCCAAGAATCCGCTGGACAACACCGCCGTGCATCCGGAAAGCTACCACATCGTAGAGCAAATGGCCAAAGACCTGAAATGTACCATCGACGAACTGATATCCGACAAGGAACTCCGCCGGAAGATTAACATCTCCGCCTACATCACACCTACCGTCGGTCTGCCCACCTTACAGGACATTCTGCAGGAACTCGACAAGCCGGGACGTGACCCGCGTAAGGCTATCAAAGTCTTCGAATTCGACAAGAACGTGCGCACCATAGCCGATTTGCGCGAAGGAATGATTCTTCCGGGCATTGTAGGCAACATCACCAATTTCGGGGCGTTTGTCGATATAGGTATTAAGGAGAACGGATTGGTGCACCTCTCGCAATTAGCGGAACGGTTCATTTCCGATCCGACGGAAGTGGTATCCATCCATCAACACGTCATGGTCAGAGTGATGAATGTAGATTATGACCGGAAACGGATTCAGCTTAGTATGATCGAGGTACAGCAAGACTGATTGCTTCTCTTTTTTCTCCCCACCACACAATCAGAATCGTAAAAACAATCATAAGTACTGTGCAAATGAGTGAGCCTTCAAAACCGAAGGCTCCGCCATTCAGTACGTTTTCTTCGGGCATACGCAAAGTCAGCATGCTCGTCGTGAAATTATTTCCGCTTACCTGATAACCCAGAATCGGACCCTGAATCCAATTCCAGAAAAGATGAAGAGAGATAGGGAAACATAGATTCCGGGTATAAAGATAGGAAGCCCCCAGCAACATACCGGCAAGCAAGAGATTAAGCATCGGCAGGAAAGCTATTTCCGGATTAAAGATATGCATAAACGCGAATAATGCTGACGAGATGAAGAGCGCCAGGAATTTATTCATATTAGTATGAAGCAGACGTCCGAGGATATAGCCGCGCATCAGAATTTCTTCAAACAACGCCACTAACAGGAAAAACACCCACGACCCCAATAAATCCAACGGCTTAAACTGAAAACCGGTGACTTCTATTTCTCCCAAAACAACAGAGATTCCGAAACCCAGCAAATAGAGCAAGATTGCCATCAGAAGTCCATACCACAGTCCACTGGCATGTCCTTTTAAAGAAAGTCCCAAATCAGAAAACGGACGACGTTCGAGACGAAGCAAGATTACGGCAGCAGTAAGAACAGCCAAAAGCATACTGCCTTCCACGAAAATATACCCTACTACTCCCGGATGACGAGCCTCCACTCCAAGAACCAACGACAAGCCTCCGCTGACCAGTGTCCCATACAATCCAATAAATATGAAAAGTACCACAATAAACAGCGGGATACATGCCCACACAGGAAGTCTTTTGGGTTCTTTCTTCCCATCTATGTTGTCTGCCTCCATTTTTACAATTTGTTAATCCGGCTACAAAATTAGATATAAAACATAAAAAAACATCATGTATTCTCTATTTTTCCTATATTTGTCAGAACAAATCTACAAAATTATGAAAATTAAACTACTATTGATAGGTTTCTTACTGGCCGCTAACGCATTAGGAGCCGCCGCCCAAGTGAGTAAGACGTATTATGTGAGTAAGCCCGGTACGCTGATTTCCATGATGACTGAAGAGGAAGCCAACAGTGTCACCCATCTCACACTGACCGGAAAGCTGAATGCAGAGGACTTCCGGCATCTCCGTGACGAATTTGATAATCTGAAAGTATTGGATATTTCGAACGCTGAAATCAAGATGTACAGCGGAAAAGCGGGCACTTATCCCAATGGGAAATTCTATATTTATATGCCGAACTTCATTCCTGCATACGCATTCTCGAATGTGGTGGACGGAGTGACCAAAGGCAAAGCCACGCTGGAGAAAGTGATTCTTTCGGAGAAAACAAAGAATATCGAAGATGCCGCCTTCAAAGGTTGCGAGAACCTGAAAATCTGCCAGATCCGCAAGAAGACAGCTCCCAACCTGTTGCCGGAAGCGTTGGCAGACAGCGTTACCGCTATCTTCGTCCCCCTGGGCAGCAGCGACTCTTACCGCTACAAGGACAGATGGCAGAACTTTGCGTTTATCGAGGGGGAACCGGTAGAGACTACCCTGCAAGTGGGCGCCATGGGCAAACTGGAAGAAGAGATCCTGAAAGCGGGACTGCAACCCAGAGACATCAACTTCCTGACCGTTGAGGGCAAGCTGGATAACGCCGACTTCAAACTGATCCGCGATTATATGCCGAATCTCGTCTCTGTCGATATTTCCAGAACGAACGCAACGGCTATCCCCGACTTCACTTTCGCACAGAAGAAGTATCTACTGAATATGAAATTACCTCATAATCTGAAATCTATCGGACAGCGTGTATTTAGCAACTGCGGTCGCCTTTGCGGTACGTTGGAGCTGCCGGCCAGTGTGACGGCTATCGAATTCGGTGCTTTTATGGGATGCGATAATCTTCGCTATGTGTTGGCTACCGGAAATAAGATTACGACGCTGGGTGATAATTTGTTCGGGGAGGGAGTTCCGAGTAAGTTGGTTTATAAGAAATAAAAAAAAAAGAAATTACCCTGATATAAATTGGTGATTAGTCAACTTATATCAGGGTAAATTATTTGAATATTAGGACACTAAGAATCTTTAGAATTCTGCTTTTTCCCCAATTCCTCATGATTTATCTTTTTCATATAACTAGTTGCAGATAATGCAATAGCACTTCCTCCCCATAATCCAAATAACAGAAAGAATAAGTAACCCAAATACGCATTCATTTCCATGCCAAGAAGATGCAAAATAATTAATATAAAAAAATATCCCCAAAAACTATAGAAAAAGCACAGGTGAGAATAATAACATAAATAATATCTGAATTTAGAATCTTTCATTTTATATTCTTTTTTATAATAGGTATTACAATCAGTGCTAATAATAATGGTAAAGTAAAAGCCATGTCCTTCATAAAAGAAGGCTCATACTCATAGAAAAACAACGAGAATAGTATTTTTATAAAACATAGAATATACAGCAAGTTTTGTATATATAAGATATTTACCAATTTTTCCAAAAGACGTCATCTAATTTATTTTTAATAGGTTCAAATATATCATAAGCATTATGTTCTTCGCTAATTTTTGATTGAGTGTCTGTTGCAGCATAACTCTAAACACACTATTTGTTTTTAATTTCTTGTCCTCTTAGCGAATATGAGATTCTTTCTTGCTGGCTTGCTTCATTTTACGTTCTTGTTTCTTCTTATTAATCTCTTCTAAAGTATATTTCTCCGCTTTCATGGTTATTTTATATCCAAGAAATAATCCTATTAAAAGCAATAACAGATAATTGTATAATGTAGACTTATATTCAATAGAAAAAGCTATATATACCACAAGAAAACAACAATATAATCGCGTTATTATTTTATCAGATTTCAAATATAATGCCCGAATAAGACCTTTTCCCTTTAATGGCTGTTTGAGTATCTCTATATAAGGGAATAGATAACTCATCATTCCCCCTATCGCTATAATAGATAACGCAATTGCAAGTATTACCCTAATAATAAATATTAAAGCAGGATACTCAAATAAAAAAGAGGAAAAAATACAATAGGGAATCATCATAAAGCTAAACCATAGTAGTGACTTTTTATATATTGCTATAAATAGATATCTCATATAATAATAAGTTCGTCGTTAAAGTTTATTTATTTACCATATTTCATCTTGTAGTTTATATACCCTGATGTGAGTTCACTAAACTTTAGCTATTCACATCAGAGTAATAATGTTGAGGTTTTAAGGAGTAATATTTTTATTTGCTTGATCTACTATATATTGATTAGCTCTTATTGCTATTTTGTTTCCAAGATATAGTCCAAACAGAAGTAATATTAAATAAACTATTGCTTTTTCGTGACTATAGAAGACCAAATATATTGCAAAAAAAATTGCATATATCACATCTATATCCCGGCTAAATTTCAAACAAAAAGATTTAACAATATTATTTGTTTCAGTTTTCTTTTCTTTCAGACCTTTATTCCTTGACAAAAAGTTTAACATCTTGCCTGTCAGCCATGCAATCCATGAAATTAGTAATAATATTATAACAATAAACATATATTCAAATTCTCCTAAATCAGGATGGAATAAGCAATGAATTATCATTAAAATACTATTAAAAATAGTAATTCTCTTAAATATTAATATAAAAATATCTCCCATATATTGCTTTTATTTAAATAGTTTTTTTATCCAATTATAAATATCCCCTACATAATCTGTTGAATATTCTTCTCTACCTTCAACTTGATTTGTATGAGTTTCATAAGCATCTTGAGTGGGATCAGGATTTGTTAATTCCATATATGTTCTATCTATAGCTAACCCTATTATTACTTTTTTCCCAACTTTTATTATTCTCTTTTTATCTTTAGGATCTCTTTTCGGAGCCGGATCACCATTAGGCATCATCCCTAACACGTTAGTATCAATACTTTCCGCCACATTCGCCTGATTCCTGTCCAATCCTTCTTTATTCCTCCTGTCTCTTTTTCTTTGGTGCTCATATTCAGGACTAATCGCATTCTTTGCCTGATAAAATAAAAGAGTTCCAAAGGCATAAGACATTTTAGGAGTATGATTTATAATCTGCCCTAATTCCGCAAATTTCCCCGATGTATGTCTCATTATCTGTTGATCTGAAGGCAATCTATAAGATTGCGTGTTCGTCAAAGGATAATAGAATGGTAGAGGAAGAGGGGATGGAACGGGGATGACTTGCTTGCCATCAGGATCAATATGCTTCACCGGATTATTTAAACAATACCCGTAAGGAGTAATTGAATAATTCTTTTCACTCATCGGATCTGCCACATGCCATCTTCCCAATACCGGATCATACATCCGCGCCCCGTAATCATACCAATCCAGACCACCTTTTCTGTCCAGTTCTTTTCCGTTGTACTTGTAAAGCTGAACCGAAGGGGTGGATGAAGCCAAGATTCCTCCGAACGGATAGTAATGATTCACCTCTTCCGCTTCACGATCTTCATTGTATACGACACGAACATTACCCAAGTAATCTTTCAAGAAGAAATGATAACTATAGGAAACATCGTCCGCGAAAGAAACAAAACCTTCACCATCGAGAAGAATCTTGTCGAGACTTCCGTTTTCATAGATCGCTTTACCACAATAATCAGTGGTGGTGATAGAATCTCCCATCGCATGGATGACCTCCAGTTTCGTTCCGTCGGCACTATAAAGATAGCTGATTGTACGTCCGTCGGTAAACTCTATCGCACTCGGCAAATTTAAGCAATTATACCGGATTCTCGAAATACCTTTGTTTAAATCTTGAATCAAATTGCCATTTAAATCATAAGCATATTCTGCTGATGATCGGATGCCGTCTTTAAAATCAGTGGTACTTCCATACATATTATTCTTTGCGTGGTCTGTCACATTAAGCAAATGATTGCCCTGATATGACAGATTCAAGCTATCAATGGCTCCGAAACTTGCCGGGCCGACAGCTCCATTACGACACAAACCGAGAATATTGCCATTCTTATCAAATGAAGTGACCTGTTCGTCATAACAGTTCAGGTTGCCGGTCAGATTTTCTCCTTCACCATAGCAGGCATCAGTCATCCTGTTCATGCTGTCATAGGCAAAACGATAACCTTTACTGATGCCGTCCGTATCATCTTCCTCACTCCGCCATGCTAGGCTACTTATATTGCCATTATAACAGGGGATGCCAGGACTTGCATTATAAGAAATTTCTTCAGAAAGAAAAAAGCGGCACATCGTTTTTATTACCTGGTCACGGACGTCATACGTATACATTGTATAGGCACCCAATCCTCCCACATCTTTCAAAAACACCCGGCGGGCATTGTCATACGTGTAGTAAAGCAAATGATTGGCTCTATACGCATTATCAACGCGGTGATATACATCCCTAAGTTCTCCATCTGCCAGATATTCATAGGTATATTCTTCCATGTGCCGCTTTCCGTTCCCAATCTGATAGGTATGTAATCTGGCAAATAACTTTCCAGTATATGTATATGAATAAAAGTCTGTGTCATACCCGCCCAAATGATTTTGGGAACGTCCCTGTATTATTCTGCCTTTATAGTCATAATATAAGGCACTTGTCAAATATCGCTCATCATCCAGCACTTTTATTTTAGTCCCGGTCAGTCTCCCTTGTGCGGAGATAAGGGAGGCTTCGTGATTGATATATAAAGAATCATACTGCACTTTACCTTTCTTCTCCAGCCCGAAAGCGAGTTGGGTGTCCGTTGTGAAGTTGTAATCATCATAGTAATTCACTTGTAAAAGAGAAGATAGCGTATAAGGAAAATGCTCTACTTCATACCCGGAATGAAGCACTCCGTCTTTCTCCGAAGTCGTTCGATAAGCCCTTACTATGGAATTATCCAATGAAGGAGGATCATTGAATGAACAAAGTCCTGTTAATGCAAGCCTTCCCTGATTATCATAGAATGTGAACGTCCATTCTTTTTTCTGTGACTGATTTCCATTCTGTGACAATATAACCCTGTCGGCTTTGTCATAAACATAACCTATTGCAGCACAGCCAGGTAGTTTCTTCGAAATACAGCGTCCGAAACTATCATACAAGTATTGATATGCGTACAAATCGAGATTTCCTGCCGATATTTCATCATTAATCATGGGTGGGAGAACATAGCGTATTCTTCCGAAGCGGTCGAATACAAAATAGGTGTCCGCTTGTTGATTCCCTCTACCTAGCCGGGTCAGTAGCGTACGCCCCTGTTTGTCAACAAAGGTGTAAGTCGGTTTCCCGTCTTCATCCGTGGCCTTTGTCACCTGCAATTCTCCCGACCGATAATCTCCTCTGCGAATCAGTGAATCGTTATCATCTATAAAATAGAACGAACAACGCAATGAATCAGCCGGAATATTCGTCAGATATTCCATACGGGCAGGATGATCTCCCCAAGCATCCCCCACTCCATATTGTTCTGTAATACGATTTAGAGGGGACGATTCATAGTTAGTTTGCAAATAACTTCTTTTACCTGCATCATGATAATCCCACAAGACACCACCCTTCAAATCTTCAGGAGACATGTAAGAAAAGCTAGTATTCGTAGAGAGCCATTGTTTCTCTTTCCGTCCTAAACTATCATATTCTATCAGGTGATGGTGAGCCATAATAGCACCGGCACGGTCTGCTCCATAACTTTGTGCAAAATCGAGCTCACGTCCAAGTCCGTCATAGAATGTTATTTCATCATAGTTTTTTTCTTCATCCTCTCCAAGTGGTGTTCGTACATAAATGTAATTATGTTCTCCCGGTATGGAAGCCAGGGTGTCTTTTACGGCTGTCATGGAAAGATCATTTGCAGAAACAGGTCCTGAAAGCAGGGCTATGGCAAATATAAATAATGATATATGATTTTTCATATTTCTTGTTCTTTTAATAGGAATTTACAGAATACCGATAATCATAAGCCTTTATGGTTCGCCCATAATTATCTTTTTGTCTATTGAGCCGCTGTAAGAGGTCATATTCATAATAACTGACCACTCCGCACGGATCCGTTACAGAGGTAACTCCGGTCATCGGCTGATACGTATAGGATGTTATTTGCGCCTGTGGCAAAGAAGCTCTTAGACGCACCAGTTTCGCACGATCCGGTGTGCCGGCTTGCATGAACGGCACGAGGTCTCCTCCCATAGCTGTTCGGACTTCACTAATGGTAGCTCCCTTTATTTCCGCTGCCAGATGCAAATAGTTGTAGCTCCAAAGGTAAACCGTCTTACCCTCGTTTCTGACAACATATAAAGGATGTCCCAAAGCATCATAATCAATACAATTGTACACTTCTCTCAAAGCGCCCTCACCTACCCTTTCCCAGGCAGAATAGCAAGGAAAAAAATGATCGGATACTCCTTTTATAGGAACATATTCATATTTCACCTGTTTCAGTTGCCGGCTGGTTCCATCATCGGAAATAGAATATTCCTTTTCTTCGACAATCGGAGAAAGTATATGCTTTTGTACCATTTGAGTATATATATCCGAGCTGGACTCACGGATCCTTTTATAGGTTTGTTTTCTTATTCCTCCATTGGCACTTTCTGAAATTACTTTTATCAAGCCGTCCGGATCATATTCATAATCAGTCTGCGTACTTATCGGAAAAGAGGGATTGTCGTATAAAGTATCACTCTCGCTTTTCAGCCTGTAATCATACAAATAGACCTTGTATGAGCAACCGTCGGCATAAGTTATAAATGAGGTCGGGCAAATATAATCAAGAGATGTCCTCATTGATTTTACGTAAAGGTCGGAAGAGCGTTCATAGGTCAGATACTTGCTCGATTTTAAAATACCGCCTGCCGAATACAGTTCTTCACAAAGAAGTTTTCCCCGTTCTACCGATCTGGAAGCACAAGGTTCATAAGGCGTTCGGTTCGGAAGTATGATTGCTTCCGGGGCTTCGTCCATGTGTCCATTATCGAAGTTGGTATATTTAGAACGGATAAAAGATCCGTCCGGTCTTTTTTCAATCACCTCACTGTAGCCGATATGATTTCCGGAAGAATTGATACATGCCGGTAGCACAGACTGGCTGCTGAATCTTCTTATTATACGTTTTACATCTTTATCCGCCCCGGTACCTTCTACCTGATAATCATCAAAATAGTACTTCACCTGTCCTCCCAGACAACCGCTTGAGATTCTTGCTTTTTCTTTATTAACTAAATAATCATCCACATAAAAGTACTCTTTTTCTACTTTTTCACCACTTTCCAATCCTGTATCACTATTTATTATCTTCTTTATTCTTAGTCCTCCCGCTATTTTCGGCTGGAATGTATCCTCGTACCCTTCCCATCGATTCATTTTCACTTGCTTACAATACTCGTGAGGTTCGAAAACGAAACGTGTATATCCTCCCGTGGGATAGTGCAGCCTTTTCAAAACGCCAAATGTCAAAACATCCGCATTAGGTTCGCGAGAATCGTAATGAGTGGCATAATTATCGGTCATCAAACGATTGTTGTAAAATCCCCAGTGATCTACTTTTCCGGACAGATAAGGGGGCAACTGCTCCGGAAAGTCATACTCCATATTAAAATTTCGTCCGTTTGCTCCCCATACAAATTCAGAAACAGATTGAAATATCAGGCGCTGTGAGGCGTTGTCATTGTACGAGAAACGGTAATCCCGAATCCACTTTCCTTTCTTATCTTTTATTTCCAGGTTACTCAACTTATACCATTTCAACTTGTCCAAACAATTCGGATAATTATCATCCAAAGGATTATCTGCAAGAAAATTCAGAAAACGATATTTTGGATTTTTGCGCCATAACATATATTGAGAAGCATAAATATCCTGTGAATATCTCAATTCCGTAGTCACTTCACGCGCAAAAGTTATTTCACATTCGGGAAAAGAAATACGGTTGAGATAAACCGGAGATATAAGACTTCCCTGATAACTGTCTTCAATGGCCGTATGGCTCGAAGATGAGCACTCCGGAGTCAAGATTCCGCCACCAAATGTAAAAGACCCCAAATCATCATACAGTGAAATAAACATTTGATTGATAAAATCACCACGCTCGTATGTGTAAGTTATTTCCTGACCGTTAGTCAGGATGATTTTTGTCAGATACCAGGCTGTAGCTGTCCAAAAATCCGTAGCTTGCTGAAAAAATCCGATAGAATATTCAATGGCATTCCGTTCTTTACCAAAGATATATTGAGTGCCATCTTCAGTAGTCAAAGTAAAACCATCAAAAGAAGGCGAATATCCGGAATATTGAAATGCCGTATTCGCTTTTTCAAACGGAACATCCATCCAATTACCACTAAAATCCACTTTTACAGGCCTGTCACATTGCACGATCCATGTTTTGTCACTATTCAACATAAATTTTCCATGGTAATCCAAAAAATTGAAATCGAACTCGTCCGGCTCAAAATCTGCTCCACCATGACTTTGAGCTGTTTCTTTGAGATAGTCTTGCGTATTCCATTGAGGCGTATTTAATGTTTCGGAATGAAAATAATATCCCATATTCATCAAATAGGTATGATTTTTCACATTACAATCATCAGGCTTGCCCTTCACCGTTCTGGATACAACTCCTCCGGTATTTAAATTCCACCCCATTCCTACCCATCCCGGATGTTGGTCAGGACGTATCCCGGCGGCATGATAATGGAGAGAAAACGGCAATTTAAAATCTCCGACAGGAACTTCATATATAGGAACGGATATATCCGGCATACCTGTAAATTTTGAAACCGGAATCTCACCATAAAGTCCCAAGGCCGCTACATTAGGACTAGGTAACGATTGTGAGGAAGCAGGAATCTGCGCATACATAATATTGTTGCCTAGTAACCCCACTAAAAAAATAAAGATATATAATCTTTTCATATACAACTCATTATTAATTATTTCATTCTAAATAAAAAAACACAGGCCACACATCAACTATTATCAAATTAACAACCTGCAAAAGGAGCTAACCAAACAACTATTTCGTGCGACCTGTGATCACTTTTACAGATTCATCGCATTACCGCCCACAACGCCCAGCACTGCCGAAGCCACCGCAATGACGACTTTCAGAATCATATCCCAAAGGGATCTCTTGACTGCCATAACTTTACACACCTCCTTTCCATACGCTCTTTGAAGAATTAATTACTTTTAATCACTAATTACATTTAATGATTAGTTACTTTCAATGATCTATCACTTCCTGAAAACTCTCTTACCTTATTTTCCTGTTATCCTACTGAAAATTAGTCCTCTACGTGACTGGAAGCTCCAAACTCCGCTTTCACCTCAAAGCACGGACACGCTTTGATCCATTCTTCCGGCTCAATCTCCCCGTTTCCGTTGCGGTCGGGACTTAAATCGCGATGACCGCACACCCGGCTACCAGGATAAGTCTCAAGTAATTGATGAACCAGCAGCTTGAGTGCCGCCCGTTGTTCCGGTGTCCGCGTGTCTGCCGGAGAGCCGTGACCATCCAAACCGCCTTCGTAGCAGATACCTACACTGTTCAAGTTGAATCCTTTCACGTGCGCACCGATACGTTCAATCGGTCGGGTGAGGTGCACTGTTCCGTCTTTGCGAATGTAGTAGTGATAACCTGTTCCGTTAAACCCACGCCGCCGATGTTGAGTTTCCAGATCATCCGGGGTGAGCGAACGGTCGGCACGAGTGGCGGAACAGTGGATCACGATCAAATCAATCTTTCTCATCATAGTGCCACTGTTTTTCTTATCAGTTGTAAGCATTATCTACACTCTATGAATTAAGCTGCCGGGTCCGGAGCTTCACCGCTACCGCCTCCACTGCCTCCACCGACATCTTCTCCACCACCTTCATCACCGGGATCTTCACCATCGGTTTTCTTCTTCTTGGGTGCGTCGAGATCCAGAAACTCGATTTTCTCACCGGCACGGGTAGACGTCAGATTAGGACGAACACTGCTCGAAGGACGGAAATTGATATTGACCGTTTTGATGTTCTTCATCGTACACTCATCTTTCGTGTCCACTCCCCGCGTGGTAGCGGAAAGGCTGAATACACCAAAATCATGGATATTGACGGATTTACCGTCGAACAGCGCCGTACGCATCGCTTCTACGAGATTAGTCAGCACACTCTGAATGTCACCCAGCGACAGGGAACTTTTCTCTTTCATCGTGTAAGCAAGTTTATCCAGGTCTACACTCTGTCCCTGCGTCACAAGTTGCGGATGATACTTCACCACCCCATCAACCTTTCTCGGGTCTTTACGACCCATTCTTTTAAATGGTATTGCCATGATAAATTAAAAATTGAGAATTAATAATTGAAAAATAAATATTACAAACCGCGGTTACCGCAATCAATATCGGAAGAGAGGAACGAGCTCTGTTTCTTTTTCTTTCGATACCTCAAAGATAGCGTATTATAAGGGGATGAAATGACGTACTTTGTCTTACTTTGACCTAGTTTGTCTTACTTTCATTCAGAATGTATTTACTTTTATTCAGAGTGATTTTATTTGACTTATATACTTGGACAAGCGGGAGATTTTCCGTATATTTGGAATACGATAAAATTAATTTTCCGAAGATATGAAAGCAGAAAAAGAAGAGATAGCGGAGGAGCCGTTTGTCATACGTCCGTATTTGAAATCGGAGCTGGCACATTTATACAATCCTTATGTACCGTTGGTGTATGCCATGCGGAAAATGAGGGAGTGGATCAGAAATAACAAGGAATTATATGACGCAATGTATAGCGGCGGCGAAGGAAAGAACGACCACGCTTACAGCGCAAGACAGGTACGACTCATCGTGAGGTATCTCGATGAGCCATGAATCTCTTTAGGGCAAGTGCTGATTAGCTATAACGAAAATAAAATTAGCTATAATGAAATCGAGATTAGCTATAATGAAATCAGAATTAGCTATAATGAAGCTTATATAATAATGTACACGTGCGCGGGAGCGAGAGAATATTCTTTTTATATAGAAAAAAGCGTGTAATTGAGGTGGAGGGGTTCCACCTCAATTACACGCTTTTTCCATCAAATAAAATCTATAAAGAGAATAAACAGCATAAGTAAATGACAGGAACAAAATAAAACGTACCTTTGCGTCTTTTTAAACCAACATTTTTTAACAGTAATCAAATAACACTTAAAATCATGAGAAAAAAGACATTTTTTCCGAAGGCTTCGTTTATCAGAACAAGCAGGCTGTAACACTCGAAAAGGAAGAGTTTCCCCAAGTATCCCAGTTTATCACGCAAATGCTTGGCACTGTCAACAATTTGTATGTCAACAGAATAGAGGTAAGTCCGCGCGACCGCAAGAAGTTTCTCCTTCCCTTTGTCCATCTCTGTTATGACCATGACTCCCCTTTTAAGATTAAAGGTCCCAAATACTTTGCAGAATTGTTGTATCTGGCTGTTGATTTCAAGAAATCAAACGATTCGGACGAATCATTAAGCGTGGAAGAGATTGATTGTGAGATACAAAGACTGAAAAGAACGCTTTTTGACGATTAGCATTAAAGAACCGACTGTTAAAAAACTGCTTTTTGAGTACAAAAAGCAGTTTTTTTTATCTACAAGAAAAGCCGTCCTTTGCAGCGTGTTAATATTGACACAACTTAAAATCATATCAACAATTAAAATGGAAAATATCTCAATAACGACATACAGGGGATTATCACTCGTATCAGGAAGTATCAGTATCCGGCAAATGTTCGAATTTATCCGGGGAGATGTCTATCGCGACAGAATCCGGAGACTCCGGGAAGCAATGGATGCAGGAGACACGGTGAAAGCAGACCACATGAAGAAGCAACTGCCCTACTGCACCATCACGGCTACTTACGCCAAGGAAAGGCTGGCTTACAGTCTGGACAAGTATCAGGACATCATCACGCTCGACTGTGACGATATGCCGGCAGAAAAGATCCCGGAATTCCGCCAACTGGTGAACGATTGCCCCGACACGTTAGGCAGTTTCGTCAGCCCACGGATGCACGGGCTGAAGATCTTTGTCTACCTCACCGGCAATGAGGCGGAAGCCTTACGCACCGAACTGAACGCATTGGGAACCGTAGACTTCACCCCCCTCGAACGCTATCACCACCGCATGTACGCCCTGGCAAGCAGCCAATATGAAAAGCTGCTCAATACCAAAGTAGACACCAGCGGGAGCGATCCGGGACGCGGATTCTTCGTGTCGCACGATCCGGATGCTTTCCTCTCTCCCGAACGACTGGAAAACGTGAAGCCGCTGACCGTAAAAGTGACATTGCCCACTGAAGAAGAATGTAAAAACAAGAAGCGCAAAAATCCGGGAAAACGATCCCCGCTCCTCCCCGTGCAGGAGAATGCGTCGCCCATCGACCTGCAAGTGCAACTCGACTTCCGCAAGGCGCTGGAGTACACCAAACGCAAAGAACGTCTCGAGATAGGCAACCGGGACAATTTCTTCTATTGTCTCGGCAATCAGTGCTACCACCGCCATATCACGGAAGAGGAGTCCGTCAGTCTGGCACACAGCCATTTCGGCGACCTACCCGATTTCGACCTCGAACTGCCCTTGCACAATGCTTACCAATATACCTCAAAGACCGATCAGGCGGAAGAAAAAGAGAAAGAACCGAAAATCTGCCAGATTATCAAGTTTATGGACGAACACTACGAAACCAGAAGAAACGTAGTGAAAGAACAAATCGAATTCCGGAAGATAATGCCCGCCCTGCCCGAAACAGAGTTGCCGCCTTTCAACGCAGTTCGTACAAAGGATATTAATACATTCTATATCAACGCACATATAAATAAGATTTGCTGTACGCAAGCTGATTTGAAAGCTGTTGTAGACTCGGACTACGCAAAGCCGTTCAACCCGTTTGTCCATTATTTCACCTCCCGCAAGGCATGGAACGGGAAAACGGACTTCATCGGACAAATGACGAAAACTGTACAAGCGGCAGACCAAGCTTTTTTCGAAGACAGTTTCCGACGCTGGCTGGTGGGAATGGTAGCGTGCGCCATCGACGACAACGTGCAAAACCACCAATTGATGCTATTACACGGCGCACAGGGAAAAGGAAAGAGTACCTTTATCCGACATCTCCTCCCGCCGGAACTGAAGGATTATTATCGTAATGGCATGATTATTCCCGAGAACAATAACCATTTGCTGCAACTGTCGTCTTGCCTGCTCATCAACTTGGATGAATTTGACACGCTCTCCCCCGAGCGTATGCAGAACCTGAAAAGTCTTATCACCCAAGACGTGGTAAACGAGCGTAAGGTCTATGACATCCAGAACTATACGTATATCCGCCGCGCATCGTTCATTGCCAGTACCAACAATCCGCACTGTATGCCGGATGTCAAGGAAAACAGGTGTATCCTGTTCAGCACTCTTCTGAACATAGACTATCACACGCCTGTCAATCATGAGGGGATATACGCACAGGCATACGCACTCTACCGGCAGGGATTTCAGTACTGGTATGAGAACGAGGAGATTACGTTTCTCAACAACCGCAATGAGGCGTTCCGCCAAAAAGATCCGATAGAGGAGAATCTTTTCTTCTATTTCCGGGCAGCCAGACAGAATGATATTCAGGCGCAATGGTATCCTGCCTCCTACCTGCTGTCGGTATTGAGCATGAACGGGCGCACACAGGCCAATACACAGACGAAAAAAATGCTGGTCACGGTACTGGAAAGCAATCATTTCCAATCACGAAAGACCTCCAACAACATAACGGAATATTGGGTGGTGGAGTATTCGGCCGAAGAGCGCAAAGAAAATTCAATACGCCCGCAGCTTCCGGTGCAGACGGGGTTGGAGTTGTAGTTTTTCCGCGGATAGCAGTTTTCCCACGAAATGGCAGTTTTCCTCCGGATAGTCGTTTTTGCACAAAATAGCGGATAAACGGATAAATTAGTGGCATTAAACGTGTCACATTCATCCGTTTTTCCGTATATTTGCTTCGATATGAATGATGAATAAAGAAAGGAATCACAATATGATAAAGCAAATACCATACGGATTGACGGATTTCGGTCGCATCCAAAAAGAAAACTATTATTATGTGGATAAGACGATGTTTATCGAAAAGATAGAAATGCAACCGTCTTATCTGTTCCTGATCCGTCCCCGGCGCTTCGGGAAAAGTCTGACGCTGGCGATGCTGGAGGCTTATTATGACGTTCGGTATGCCGACCAGTTCGACGAATTGTTCGGCCATCTGTATATCGGGCAGCATCCTACGCCGATACATAACCAGTTTCTCATCATGAGATTCAATTTCTCGGAGGTGAGCTCGAATGTCAATGAGGTGGAGGAATCTTTCCGTTTGCATTGTTGCGGGAAGCTTTCTGATTTTGTTTATAGATACGAGCATCTGTTGGGAAAAGACATTTGGAATGTTCTGGATGAAAAAACGCAAGCGGATCCCGGCGCCTTTTTGTCCTCAATCAATACCTATGCTACCCGTAAGGGAGACCTCAAAATCTATCTCCTGATTGATGAATACGATAATTTCACGAATACCATTCTTTCTACTTACGGCACGGACTTATATCGGAAAGCGACACATGGAGAAGGATATATCTGCAGGTTTTTCAATGTAATCAAAGCCGCCACGACAGGAATGGGCTCTGCCGTCAACCGCCTATTCATCACGGGAGTAAGCCCGGTGACAATGGATGACGTGACAAGCGGATTCAACATCGGAACGAATATCACCACCGACCCATGGTTTAACGACCTTGTAGGTTTCAGCGAGAAGGAATTGCGCGAGATGCTGACGTATTACAAGGAACAAGGCGCTCTCCCGATGTCGGTAGACGATGCGGTGACAATGATGAAGCCTAACTATGACAATTATTGCTTCAGTGAAAATAAATTAGCAGATTGTATGTTCAACTCGGACATGGTGCTCTACTGTATGAAGTCATTGATATTGCACGGAGTGAAACCTAAAGAGATTGTAGATCCCAATATCCGCACGGACTTTAACAAGCTTGCCTACCTTGTCCGTCTCGACCATGGACTGGGAGAAAATTTCTCCGTCATCAAGGAGATTGCGGAGCAAGGCGAGATAGTGACTGAGATAGTCACCCATTTCTCCGCACTGGAAATGACAGACGTGGGCAACTTCAAATCTCTGCTGTTCTATTTCGGACTGCTTTCTATCAAAGGGGTGGATATGATGGGGCGTCCCATCCTGCACATTCCCAATCTGGTGGTTCGCGAACAGCTATTCAATTTCCTGATTCAGGGATATGCCCGTCATGACATCTTCAAGCTCGACGTGAACCGCTTGCGCACTCTGTTTGAGAATATGTCCTTCAAAGGAGACTGGAAACCGATGTTCGAATTTCTGGCAGAGGCCATTCGGGAGCAGAGCCGGATAAGGGAGTACATAGAAGGGGAAGCTCATATCAAAGGATTCCTCCTCGCCTATCTAAGTATGTTCCGCTATTATCAACTATATCCGGAATATGAGATGAATAAGGGTTTTGCCGATTTCTTCTTTAAGCCCAGTCCGGCGGCACCCGTATCTCCACCGTACACGTATCTATTGGAGGTGAAGTATGCGAAAGCAGGAGCGTCGGAGAAAGAGATACGCGCGCTTGCCGATGATGCGCGGGAACAGTTGATTCGCTATAGCAAGGATGAATGTGTAGCGGAAGCTCGTGAGAAAGGAGGACTGAAATTGACTACGATCGTGTGGCGCAGTTGGGAACTGGCGCTGATGGAGGAGGTAGAATAGACTACCAGCCACATGAAATGTGCGGATGAATCTTATAAATGAATAAAGAGGACATTCTTAATAGTATTTTTCAATTCCCCCAAATCCTTTTATCATTTTATTTTCCTTCGTTTTATTGATGAAGTTGTTCAATCGCTTTTCAAATTCTTCCGGTCGTTTTCTGGCAGCTTCAATGTATGCAATTCGGATACGTCTATACGCATCGGAAAATTGTTGGTAATTCTCCCATACTGTTTTATCCTCTTTCAGTTTTCCGATGATATCATTCGGGAAGACAAAAGGGGCTGACAATACTTTTCGTATATTATCTTCCCTATCAGGGTGAATCATATTATGTTCCAGCAACCATTTCAGTCTCTCTTTGTTGGCTTGCGAGTAGGAACTTTTAGGGTTTCTGGGTGTGAAATGCTGGATTTTATGTTCTTTGTCGAGCGCCTTTATGGTGCTGTCGATCCATCCGAAGCAAAGGGCTTCCTCGACAGCGTCGTTGTATGTAACACTTTTTTCGCCCGAAGATTTGGAGGGGAATACAAACCAAACGTCATTGGCGTTTTCAAAGTTGTCTGCCAGCCATTTTCGCCAATCTTCTCTGTTTTCAAAATATTTTATTTCCATAGTGCTAAAAAGAACAGCAACCCATTGTTGAGAATAGGTTGCTGTTAAATTGGTTATTCATCAGACTTCATGTATGGGAGTCAGGGGCTTTTATTCGTCCGGTCACTTATTTGTCTCCGTACATCTTCGCCCGCAATTCCTTAATATGGTCGGAAGTGATATATTCGTCATATTCCATCATCTTGTCGATGATACCGTTCGGTGTCAGTTCGATGATGCGGTTGGCAACGGTCTGAATAAATTCGTGGTCATGAGACGAGAAGAGGATATTTCCTTTGTACGTCTTCAGGTTGTTGTTGAATGCCTGGATAGATTCCAAGTCCAGATGGTTGGTCGGAGTGTCCAGAATGAGGCAGTTGGCATTGCGCAGCTGCATACGGGCAATCATACAACGCATCTTCTCACCTCCGGAGAGTACGCTTACTTTCTTCAATACCTCTTCGCCGGAGAAAAGCATACGGCCGAGGAAGCCTTTCATATATACCTCGTTGCCTTCTCCAAACTGGCTCAACCAGTCTACCAGGTTCAGGTCGGAATTGAAGAAATCAGTGTTATCCAGCGGCAGGTAAGCAGTGGTGATGGTTACCCCCCAGTTGAAAGTACCTGCATCGGGTTTCATGTTTCCGTTGATAATTTCGAAGAAAGCAGTCATCGCGCGCGGATTGCGTGACAGGGAATACCACCTTGTCACCTTTCTCTACGTTGAAGTTCACGTCGTTGAAGAGCACCACGCCTTCTTCCGTCTTCTTGCTCAATCCGGAAACTTCCAGAATCTGGTTGCCCGGCTCGCGTTCGGGAGTGAAGATGATGCCCGGATACTTACGTGAAGAAGGTTTGATTTCTTCTACGTTCAGTTTCTCCAACATCTTCTTACGGCTCGTTGTCTGCTTGCTCTTCGCTACGTTCGCGCTGAAACGGCGGATAAACTCTTCGAGTTCTTTCTTCTTCTCTTCAGCCTTCGCCTTCTGGTTCTGTTGCTGACGGAGAGCCAATTGGCTGGATTCGTACCAGAAACTATAGTTACCGGCAAACATATTGATTTTTCCGTAGTCGATGTCTACGGTGTGTGTACATACAGAGTCGAGGAAGTGACGGTCGTGGCTTACCACCAATACGGTATGCTCGAAGTTGGCAAGATATTCTTCCAACCAGGTCACTGTTTCCATATCCAAGTCATTGGTAGGCTCATCGAGCAAGAGGTTGTCCGGATTTCCGTACAATGCCTGCGCCAGCATGACACGCACTTTTTCCTTACCACTCAATTCACCCATCAATACGTAATGCTTATCTTCTTTCACGCCCAGTCCGCTCAACAGCATGGCTGCGTCGCTTTCCGCATTCCATCCGTCCAACTCGGCAAATTTTTCTTCCAATTCGGATACTTTCAGTCCGTCTTCGTCTGTGAAATCTTCTTTTGCATACAATTCTTCGCGCTGCTTCATGATGTCCCACAACACGGTATGTCCCATCATGACGGTATCCATGACAGTATATGAGTCCCACTTGAAGTGGTCCTGACTCAACACCGAGAGACGTTCGCCCGGTCCGAGCGCAATCGTACCTGTTGTCGGGTCCAAATCTCCGTAAATCGTACGAAGAAACGTAGATTTTCCCGCACCGTTCGCACCGATAATACCATAACAATTACCACTCGTAAACTTCAGGTTTACGTCATTAAATAACACTCTTTTACCAAACTGAACCGATACGTTCGAAACTGTAATCATCTTATTATTTACTATTTTACTAGTTACTATTTACTATTTGAGCGTGCAAAGGTAGACATTTAAAATGAATTATGAGCTATCTGATATGTGCCAATCTGACATAAAAGTGTTACCTTTGCTGCGTTTTTTGGCAAAACGGCCAACTTGGCAAAGTTTTTGCAGACGAAATCTGTGACATCCGGTCAGTCCGGTATGTTTATAAGCGGTATCTTGCATAGATAACGTGTGTTTCTAAATAGTAAATAATAAAATAGTAAATACCAAGATGGATCCGAAAGAAAAAAAAGTGAAGGAAGAGGAACTGAATGTGGAGGAAACTCACAATCCTGCGGAAGACCAACCGCAAAACGAACAAGCAGAGGGAACCGCTCCGCTGACTCATGAAGAGGAGTTGGAAAAGGAACTGGAAAAGGCTCAAGAAGCGCTTGAAGAGCAAAAGGATAAATATCTGCGCCTGTCTGCCGAGTTCGACAATTATCGTAAACGCACTTTAAAGGAGAAGGCCGAACTGATCCTGAATGGTGGCGAAAAGAGTCTTGGCAGTATTCTTCCGGTAGTGGACGATTTCGAACGTGCCATCAAGACGATGGAAACGGCAACGGATGTCAATGCCGTAAAAGAAGGGGAGGAACTGATTTACAATAAATTTATGGCTGTTCTGGCTCAAAATGGTGTGAAAGTCATCGAGACGAAAGACCAACCGCTGGATACTGATTTCCATGAAGCCATCGCGGTAATCCCCGCACCGTCGGAAGCACAGAAAGGTAAGATTCTGGATTGTGTGCAGACGGGGTATACACTGAACGACAAAGTGTTGCGCCACGCCAAAGTGGTAGTAGGGGAATAAGGATTCGCAACCCATAAAACTCATAATTTTTAAAGAAGCATGGCAGAAAAAAGAGACTATTACGAAATATTGGAGGTGACGAAGACAGCCACAGTAGAGGAGATTAAGAAAGCGTACCGTAAGAAAGCAATCCAGTATCACCCTGACAAGAATCCGGGGGATAAGGAGGCGGAAGAGAAATTTAAGGAGGCGGCCGAGGCTTATGACGTGTTGAGTAACCCGGAAAAGCGTTCGCGTTACGATCAGTTCGGTCATGCGGGAGTGAGCGGTGCGGCAGGCAATGGCGGTCCGTTCGGTGGTTTCGGTGGCGAGGGGATGTCAATGGATGACATTTTCTCTATGTTTGGCGACATCTTCGGTGGCCGCGGCGGCGGTTTCGGGGGAGGCTTCGGAGGGTTTAGCGGATTTGGCGGTGGCGGTTCACAGCAACGCCGGTATCGCGGCAGTGACCTTCGTGTGAAAGTGAAGCTGACGTTGAAGGAGATCTCTACCGGAGTAGAAAAGAAATTTAAACTCAAAAAATATGTGCCGTGTGACCAGTGCCACGGTAGTGGTGCCGAAGGGGACGGCGGTTCGGAAACGTGTCCAACTTGTAAAGGTAGTGGTACGGTGATCCGTAACCAGCAGACTATTCTGGGCACTATGCAGACTCGCGTCACTTGTTCTACTTGTGGCGGTGAGGGTAAGATTATCAAGAACAAATGTAAGAAGTGTGGTGGCGACGGAATCATTTACGGTGAAGAAGTGGTGTCGGTGAAAATCCCTGCCGGAGTGGCAGAGGGTATGCAGCTTTCTATGGGTGGCAAAGGAAATGCCGGCAAACACAATGGTGTGGCAGGCGACTTGCTGATTCTCGTAGAGGAAGAATCGCATCAGGACTTGATTCGCGACGAGAATGATTTGATTTATAATCTGTTGCTTAGTTTCCCGACTGCTGCTCTGGGCGGAGCTGTGGAAATTCCGACTATCGACGGCAAAGTGAAAGTAAAGATTGATTCGGGTACTCAACCGGGTAAGGTGCTTCGTTTGCGCGGCAAGGGATTGCCGAATGTGAACGGGTACGGAACGGGGGATTTACTCGTCAACATCAGTATCTATGTGCCGGAAGCGCTCAATAAAGAGGAAAAGAGCACACTCGAAAAGATGGAGGCTTCGGACAACTTCAAACCTAACACGTCGGTGAAGGAGAAGATTTTCAAGAAGTTCAAGAGTTTCTTCGATTAATTTTTTGCTATAATATATAAGGTATAAGTGAGCTGCAATCTTTTTTGTGGCTCACTTCTGTTTTTAGGGCTTGTCCTTTTAAAAAAAAGACATATATTTGTGTAGCAAATAAATAGATACTAAATATAGACTTCAAGTATGGCAGAACCTTTTAAGAATATGTACAACAAGCAATTTTTCGATCTGTTTACGAAAGATTTGAGACTTGTTATCGATGATTTTGATGCTCACGGTTTTGTTTCTCAAATAATGGATGATGAATGGGAAGGCAGGGAACTAAAACAGCGCTGGATACATATCACTAGCATTCTGAAAAAGTTTTTGCCGGCAGATTACAAAGAGGCGATCGCTAAGATTCTTGAGTTGTTGGATCATGTAAAAAGTACGCGGCCTGATTTTTCGGTGATAGACGATACGAAGTTTGGATTGATGCTGGAGTATGGGGTGATTCTGAATAATTATGTCGAGCAATATGGGTTGGATGATTATGAAACGTCTGTCAAGGCGATAGAGAAAATCACACAGTTCACAAGTTGCGAATTTGTGACTCATCCTTTTATAATAAAATATCCGGATGAAATGATGAAGCAGATGTTGGTTTGGTCGAAACATGAGCATTGGGGAGTCAGGCGGCTTTCGTCAGAAGGTTGCCGTCCGCGTTTGCCTTGGGCGATGGCTTTGCCGAATCTGAAGAAAGATCCGACACCTATTATTCCTATTTTAGAGAATCTTAAAAATGATCCGGCAAGATTTGTACGGTTGAGCGTTGCCAATAATTTGAATGATATTGCGAAAGATAATCCGGAAATTGTCATTGATTTGGCAAAGAAATGGAAGGGGGAATCGAAAGAGGTAGACTGGATTATTAAACACGGTTGCCGGACGCTCTTAAAACAAGGGATTCCAGAGGTGATGGAGTTGTTTGGCTTTGATTCTATCAGAAATAATATTAGTGTGGAGGATTTTCAGATTTCAAGTCTTAAGGTTAAAGTCGGTGATTCGTTGGAGTTTGGTTTTAACTTGTTGAATCATAGCAATAAGACGATCAAAATACGGCTCGAATATGGTATTTATTACCAAAAAGCAAATGGAACGCTGGCGAAGAAAGTTCATAAAATCAGCGAAAAAGAATATACCGGAAATTCTACCACACGAATAACGCGAAAACACTCTTTCCGTGTGGTTACGACGAGAAAATTCCATCTCGGGCTTCATCAAATTGCTATAATAATCAATGGGAGTGAATTTGAAAAATATGATTTCGATTTGATTGAGTAATTTGATTGGATTGAGTTATTCGACTGGATCGGGTAATAACCACACTACATATAATATGGATTTCTGCATTAGCTATTATCTATACAAGTGCTGCAACAGAAAATATAAATCCTCGATTCTCCGGATGAAAATCGAGGATTTTTTTATTTTGATTACTACTATCTTCTTCCTAATACCCCGGATTCTGTTTCAACCTCTCATTCATCACCCGTATTTTCTCCGGTATAGGGAATACAGTTGTATATCCACTTGCCTCATCCGGTAGTTGCGGACGGCTGCTGTAAGCTCTTGTAAACTTCCCGAAGCGGACTAAGTCCTGTCGTCTCCATCCTTCCCAAGCCAGTTCCAGCTGACGTTCGGCAAGGATATTCTCTAAAGTGGCAGTGCGGGGAGAAGCGTTGACACGGCTACGAACTTCATTGAGTTCTTCATCTCCGTTTGCTCCGTTCCGGACTTTCGCTTCACTCTTCATCAACAAAGCATCTGCATAGCGGAACAATACAATGTCATTCTCCATCAACTTACCGTCTTTTGTGGCAGTCGGATCAACTTCATACTTTTTCATGCGGGCTCCTGCGGTTTGTTCGTATGGGGTATCTGTTATATCCAGAGATACTTTCCAGGGCAGATATTCCAGTACCGTTCCATTATCCAGTTTGATTATGTTTCCTTTCAGGTCGTGGACAATTCCTGCAAAATAGCAAATATCAAAACGGGGATCTTGTTCCGCGGTTTCATAACCGAAAGTTTCGAGGGCTTCAATGGTGGCGCTGGGACCGTTCTCACCGCTTAGTCCGTAAGCCTTGGCGTGATTATAGTGCCGGGAACGGAAGAGATATTGCATCTGGTTGGTGTACAGAGTTTTGTTCATCGGGATAGTGAAGACATTCTCTACGGACGGTTCGTTGAATATAGAGAAATTCGTTTCGTATTCCGGTTCCAGTTTGTAGCCCATAGTCTTGAGTTGGTCACAATAGTAGATGACTGTTTCCCAGGCATTTAGTTCGCTGCCGTTCACTGTGAACTTTATATTTTTTCCATCCGGGCGTTGTCCGTCCGTCCAATCATTGTCTGTATAAACTTCGGAGTTCAAAGCCAGTTTGGCCAGTAGGAAAGTTACCACGGGGCGAGTGATACGGCCATAGTAAGGGCCGGACTGGTTGCTATGTGCATCGCTCAACAAAGGAGCCGCCTCTTGCAATTCCTTGACAACAAAGTCAAAGACCGTTTTTCGTTCACTTTGCACTACATCTTTCATTGCTACGGAAGAGGATTGAACTAGCGGGATGCGTCCGAACAAATCCATCAGGTAATAATAATACATAGCCCGCATGGCACGTACTTCGGCACGGTATGCCGGCAGTTCCGTAGCGGAATGAGTTTCGGCGAATTTGTCTATCCGTTCCAGTGATTTGTTACTTAACATGACGACTTTATAGAGATATTCCCATGTAGCCTGAATGGCATCATTCTCTATTCCCCAATCGTGCAGGTAAAGTCCTTGCCAAAAACCACCGTCATACCAGTCACCTCCACGGGTGGGGATAATGGCTTCGTCGGAGGTAAAGGTGTTCAGGTCGTAGACTCCCCTACCCGTTCCCTGCAATCCCTGACTATCACTATAACCGCCTACGTATGTATAAAGCGAAGCTACTGCATTGAGATATACTTCCGAGATTGTATTGTAAACGTCATCTTCGGGTAACTTATCTTTCGGATTTTCCTCCAAAAACTTACTACATGAGAATAAACCCAGGCACGTTATAAGAAGGAATACCAGCACTCCCGAAGAACGTAAGATCTTCTTTGAAAACAGTTCCGCTATCCTTGAAAGCAGTTCTTCTTTCTGCAAAAAAAGACTTTTATTTTTCATATATTGTTTCATCATCTCCTCCTCCATTAAAAGTTAATACTCAATCCCAGTGTGTACGTCCGCGCCAACGGATATCCCCGTTTATCATCCACGCCTAAAGTGGAGTTCACCGTTGAACTGTTAATCATGGGTGAAAGTCCCGAATAACCGGAAATGGTTGCCAGGTTGTTGACTGTAAATGCCAGACGCAGGGAGCGGACATATTTCTTCAGTTTCTGTACTTTCTCAATCGGCACGTTCCAACCCAGCGTCACATAGTCGAAGTTGACATAATCTCCCTTTTCCAACCAATAGTCGGTGGCGGTTTGATCCTTGATGTTCTGTTTCGGGGCTTTCTTCATTACGTTATAGTCGGGAAATATATTCATGTTCATATAGGTCAGGGAGGTTCCGTTGTAAATTTTATGTCCGAAAGCTCCGTTAATCTGCAAAGACAGATCGAAACGCTTGTAGCGGAAACTGATGTTGGAGCCAAGAATCGTTTTAGGTACGGCTTGTCCTGCCACGTAGCGGTCTTCACCATCTTCAAGGCTGACACCTCCGCCATTCAGATCGGCGATGCCATAGGTGTATCCGCCGTTTCCGTCGGATTCCAGTCCCGTACTGTGGGGAAGATAGAACACGCCCAACGGTTGACCCACCATCTGATATACGATGTGGTTGTATCCTCCATGAAAGCCGGCTCCGTCGAGGCCAGAAAGACTTTTATATTCGGGAGCAGAAAGCATTTCGCCGTTGTACATACCGCTTAATGAGAGCAGTTTGTTGCGCTGGAAAGTGATATTGGCATTGATATTCAGTTCCATATCCTTGGTCTTCAAGGGGGTGATGCCGATGGCGATTTCCGTACCCCAGTTGCGCATGGAACCGATGTTGGCAAGCAAGGTGTTATAGGTGAAAGGCGGTACGCTTACGTTGTAAAGGTAAAGCATGTCTGTGGTTCGGGAGTTGTAATAGTTGGCGGAAAGCAGCAGGCGGTTGCCGAAAAGAGCTACGTCGATACCGGTATTAAAGGTATGTTTCACTTCCCATTTCAGGTCGGGATTCGTGTTCCGCAAGTCTCCTAAAGATACGACGGCGGAGTTTCCGACGGGGACTACACCGTTCGGCTTTACAAGATTCAATGTAGTGTATGAGTCAATCCCGCTCTGATTACCTGCCAGACCGTAGCCAATACGGAATTTCAGATTATCCACTATCGGCAACTGCTTCATAAATTCTTCTTCACTAATCACCCATGCGGCAGATGCGGAGGGGAAGAATCCCCATTTGTGGTTCGCCCCGAATTTGGAGGAAGCATCTGTACGGGCGTTCAGCGTCAGTACGTAGCGGTCGGCGTAGGTATAGTTGAAACGTCCCATGAAGGATGCCAGACGGGGTTGGTCGTAGTAAGAATTAGTGCCTTCCCACAAACGGAGTGCGCCTGCCTGAAGATTATTATACCTGAATTTGTCGGTGCTGAAATTGCTTACTGTTGTATAATATCCCGTGTAGGTTTCTTTTTGAAGTTCGGCAAGTGCCAGCACGTCAAAGAAATGTTTTTTCCAGTTTTTCTTATAGGTCAGCATCATGTTGCCCAGCAAGGATTCTCGCTTTTTGGTTCCTTTGTAAGCCTGGCCGTTCGCCCAGACGGAAGTGGGAAGGTATTGCGAATTTTCCACGATATTATAGGTATAGGCACCGAAGAGGTTAAGTTTCAGCCCTTCCAGTAGATTGAAAGTCAGACGGGCATGCGTGCTGATGTGCGAAGTGGCATCATCGTCCTGCACTTCCATCCATGCCAATGGATTGGTGATTTGACTGGCGGTCGTTATTCCGTCCCAAGAATTGGTGACGGGGTCTTTATGGTTGGGATAGGTGGGGTTGAATGTTGCTGCCGAATAGAACTTTTTCTGATAACCCACCAGATTATTATTCTTCTGAATGGAGCCGAACATTCCCAGCTCGCAGTTCAGGAAGCCGTCGAACAGTTTCTGATTCATGTTCATATTCGAAGTGAAGGTTTTCATGTCTTCATTCAGAATCACTCCCTGACGATCCATGAAACCAAGAGAAACGCGATAGCTGGACTCACTGGAACCGCCATAAAAGGCGATGTGATGGTTTTGTTGTAGTCCTGTCTGTTCAATCTCTTTCTGAAAATCGGTATTATTTCCTTTGTCCAGAATGGAAATCCCGCGTTCCGAAGCGACACGGCGGTACTCATCGCCGGACAGCATTTTCAGATTCTTGTAGACGGTGGAAATTCCGAAGCTACCGTTGTAGGCTACTTGTGTTCTGCCGCTCATTCCTTTTTTAGTGGTGACCTCGATCACACCGGAAGCTCCTCGTGAACCGTATTGTGCGGTTTCGGAAGCGTCTTTCAGAATGGTGAAGCTCTCAATATCCGTAGGGTAAATGGAGGTGAGCATACTCAAGTCACCAAATACTCCGTCGACGATTATCAAAGGGTCATTGCCACTGGTCAGTGAGGTAGTTCCCCGCAGGCGTACTGCATCCAAGGCTGCCGGACCGTTTGATCCGCGTTGGATGGTCAAACCCGGCACACGTCCGCGGATTGCTTCCAAAGGGTTCGTTATCTGGTCTTTATTCATCTGTGTCTCCGTAATCTTCTCTACGGAACCGGAGAGGTTTTTCAAACTTCCGGTGGCATATCCAACAGTTATCAATGAGTCTATGGGCGTGACGGGAATCTTCTGCGCCAAGGTGCTCTCGCACGGGATTACCAGAAGAAGAAGGCTGTAGAAAATGAGTCTAGCGTGTTGTACCATATTCTTAGTTTTTAAGGTAATAATACAAATATAACAATAAAAGAGGGAATCTGGTTGAGTAGATTCCCTCTTTTATTCATAAATGATATTGACAATGTCTATTTCACGATTATCTCATCCGTAAATATCCAGCCTCCGAGTTCGCTTCCGGCCTGTGCCTGATAACGTACGTATCTTCCTTTTGCTTCTCCCTGCCATGAAATATCCGTAAAACGGATGGGTGTTTCTTTACTTACTTCAAAGTGTTGTTTTTGCAGCTCCGTGAAGTTTATTCCATCATCGGAAATGGAAATAATCACTGTCTCCGGCAGGAATACTTCCGCGCCGACCACTTGCATAAAAGCGGCGGTGATGGAATGGATAGGGGGTTCTTTTTCCATATCAATCGTCACATCGAGACGGTTGTCCGAGATAAATCCTTGCCATGAACCATCACCGTAAGTCCAGTCACCACGTATGCCGTCTGTCAGGGCTGTGTTGCCTTGTGCGGGATAATGGGGGCTATAGGAGGAGTTATAGGTCACTTTTTTACCGAGCGCCAAATGGCTGACTGGTTGAAGAGATTCGGGACGGCTGCCGATTTCTTTGCTCAAATCGAAAGGATGGTATCCTTTTTTCTGTAAATCGGCCACTGCTGACAGTGCGCGGGTATGGAAATCGGGCCACGACTTACGTTCCGGAGCCGACCAGGCTACTTCCGCCAATGCCAGCATACGGGGATAAATCATATATTCCACGTGTTCGGGAGTGGGGATATATTCCACCCATAGGTTACCCTGCACACCATAGACTAACTTTGCCTGCTCCGCAGTTAAGGAAGCGGGGACAGGATCGTAGGCATATACTTTCTTCAATGGCAGGTAGCCACCGATAGCTTCCGGCTGGGAGTACGGGGCGTCCTGATAGCTGTCCAGATAACAGTATGCACCCGGTGTCATGATGGCATGATGGCCGGAGGTGACGGCAGCAATACCACCCTCTTCTCCACGCCACGACATAACGGTTGCATTGGGCGCGATACCTCCTTGCAGAATCTCGTCCCATCCCAAGAGACGGCGTCCGTGATTGTTGAGGAACTTTTCGATACGGTGTATCAGATAGCTTTGCAGCTCGTCTACATTGGCCAGATGCTCGTCTTTCATTCTCTTCTGACATTTCGGACAGGTCTTCCAAGCCGATTTGCCGGCCTCATCACCTCCTACATGAATGTATTCGGAAGGGAAAAGTTCCATGACTTCCGTCAGTACATTCTCCAGAAAGGTGAAAGTTTCTTCATTACCGACACAGAAATCGGAGTTCTTGTAAGGTTCTCCCGAACAGGATAGCTGCGGGTAGGCAGCCAGCACTTCTTCCGAATGGGAAGGCATTTCAATCTCCGGAATCACCGTGATGTAATGCTGACGGGCATATTCCAGTATTTCACGAATATCGTCCTGGGTGTAATAGCCGCCGGAAGCTCCGGGTTCATCGTAACGGAGGTATTTACG
>OJKK01000111.1_pt1 | contig 39218 bp, 35 predicted proteins | sample 1596551 | NCBI WGS metagenome assembly OJKK01 (sample SAMEA4350131, study PRJEB24818) | metagenome | biome: human; feature: gut; material: faeces | place: Denmark | collected 2013-09 | reverse complement strand
CCTTATTTCACCTATTCCCTGTAACGATCCTTACGATGGTTCACATTACATTCGACATAGCATTCTTTACCCTAACGGTACGTCTGCTTTTAGGCTGGCAGATTTCCCATATTGTCCTGTGAGCTTCTCAACGCCGGCTTTTGACCAGTGCAGGTCACAGTAGGGTTACTCCAAATGGATAGAGCAGTGTTTATACACAATACATTACGCGACTTCGTGTCGCACCTCCGCTTCCGGGTCACAGATAATAACATCATCACTGGTAAGCAAAAAGCAGTTGGCAATTTCTCGTTTTGCGCTGAAGGACTTGCCGGAACCGGGAGTGCCCAGAATCAGACCGTTGGGGTTCTTCAGCTTTTTGCGGTCAACCATGATCAGGTTGTTGGACAGGGCGTTCAAGCCATAATACAGGCTTTCCTTGCCGTTGTCGAACAGCTCCTGTGTGGTAAACGGCACAAAAATCGCCGTGCTACTGGTGGTCAGCCCCCGCTGGATCTCAATCTGGCAGTCTGCCAGCGGCAGGCTGCTCATCAGCCCCTGCTCCTGCTGAAAGTCAAGGCGGCACAGGTTGCAGTTGTGCTTCTGTGCAATGCTGGATGCCTGAAAAACGTTGTTTTCCAGTTCCTGTTCCGTGCGCCCGGTGTTCAGCACCAGAAATGTGACAAGGAACATCCGCTCGTTCTGGCTCTGCAATTCCTTCAGCAGGGCTTTTGCATCTCTGCCGTAGGTTGCCAAATCCGACGGAATGATGTCAATATCATATCCGGCACGGATTGCCTTTTTCTGCTCCTCGATCTTGCCGCGATCCAGTTCCGTGATGGTGCGCTTGACCGTCTTAATGGCCTTGTTCTGGTCAACGGACTGGATGTGCATGGTGACGATCTGGCTGGAATCCATGTCCAGAAAATCCTTCAAAAGCTGGTCGCTGATGTCGGATGCCGTGATGCTCAGAAAGCTGGCGGCGCAAAAAATGCCGCCCATCTGGAAGGAGCGGCTGTTTTTGAAGGCAAAGGCGGTGGGTGCAATGGCATCCTTCACCGAAAGGCCGCTTTTCACAAGGTCTTTCCAGTCAAAATGAAACTTGGATGCGCCGTCCATGTTTAGCATATCGTGCATGAGTTTCAGCCGCTGGACACCGTTCAGGGGCTTTGCCTGCACCCCCAGTCGGTGAAAGTTGTTGAGCAAATCGTTCTGGATGTGGTCAAGCCGGGGCTTGACCTGTGCCATGCTTTCGCCCTCCACACCAAAAGTGATGAATTTGGTCTTAGTCAGACCATTATTGCCCTTGGCAAGCTGCTGGCGCAGCATCTGGGAATACTCCGCACGAACATCATCAAAACAATCCCGCTGGAACGGGATGCGGATGCTCTTTTCAAACTCGGTGCTGTCGGTTGCCATGTTCACAAAGGACAGTTCAAATTTGATGCTGGAATCGAAGAAGTTCAGAAAACTGCACCATTCCTCGAAAATCGCCGTCTTATCCTCCTGCTGGGCAAGCTGATAATTGATGTCCTGATACTGGATGGTGCGGGTGTAGTAGTTTGCTTTCACCCGGCAGGTGCCATCCTCAAACATCCGCTGCATGGGGATGGACTGCTGGGCGGTCCGGGGCACAGCAGTTTACGGAGATATTCTGCAAAGCGTTCCGGCTTAAATATAAGCGGCTCTCACAAGAGGAACGAAGCCTTTTGAAGAAGCTGTTCAAGAAATCCCCACTGATAAAACAGTCTGGTATGAACTTCCGGCGCAGGCCGTGGAAATGAAAAACTGCCGTTGTGGGAATGGGTGTTCCTGCAACGGCAGCTTTACAGTTAATTATTTTTATTCTCTGAAAAAATTATTATTGAGTAGGTCAGCAATGACTTCTGGTGCATCTTTGTTAATTTCATGGCCTGCACCGTGGACTATTTGCAAAGTTGCTTGAGGAAGTAATTCCTTTAACTTCTTTGACGCTTTTAAATTGGCGCTATCTTTTTCACCGCACACAATAGTGACAGGACAAGTAACCCTATTTAATTGCGGAGTGAAGTCCAATGAACGCATTGAGTGAGATGGCTTAATCGTATCAATTTTTGATAGCCCCATGTTGTCAAAACTTTTGCCGGGCATATAGCGGAACAGGAGATTTTGAAAATCTATCAGTAATGTTGGTACTTTGTATTGCGTGCCAACTAAGACCAGTGAAGCTACTTTATCCCCATGACGAATAGTGAAATCGAGGGCGAGCAGCGCCCCTAATGATAGGCCGCAAATATAAAGTGGCTCTGTTGTATTAGAATACTGCTGTTCCAGTTCAACTAAAATCCGGGAGTAAGATATTTCATTTCCTGTTGAAGAAAAAAGTTCCGGACACTCAACACTGGAAGTTGAAAGCTGACGCACTACCTCTTTCCAGTCTTGTGCTGTTTGTCCCAATCCATGTAAAAGAACTGTTTTCATTTTTTGTCTGTTACATCACCTTTCCTATGATTACTTCCTATTAGGAACACTGTAAATACAAGGCTTTTCGGAGCCAACAAACCAGAAAAAATAATATTTGATCTATCACATTACGCAAAAAGCCGTCCGGCATGAAAAACGGGCGGCTTTTTTGCGTGGATAGACGGAAAGGAGGCGCAAAAATAACCGCAAAATTTTAGCGCTCAAATTTGTGCAACTTTAACGAAAAGGAGGATCGTAAATGGCCGATGAAAAATTGAATACGAGCCCTGCGGAGAATATTTCCCCGGAGGCCGCCGAGCCTATCGCCACACCCGAACAGGCCGCAGCGTCTGAGCCCCAGCAGGAACAGACCGGGCCTGCTATACCTGAGCCCGGCGATGTGGTTGTGTCCTTTGACAAAATCAATGAGCTTATGGCGGAAAAGAGACAGAACGCCCGCGCCGAAGTCGAAAAGGCGGAAACGCCCGAAACGCCGCAACCCGCCAATACGGAGGAGCCGAAAAAGCCGCGCCGTGGCCGTCCGCCGAAAGCAGAAAAGGCCGCGACTGAAAATCAAAAATCGGAGAAATCGGCTGGGACCCGCAAGGGCCGCCCACCCAAGGCGGATAAGACGGCCCCTGACAAGCCCAAGCCGTCCAAACGAGACAAAGTGTCCCGAAGTGACGGAAAGGCCCCGGATGCCAAGGAGCCCATTAAGCCCGCACAGGATACGGCACCGAAGGAAACTGCTACTGCGGAACAGACGGCTCCCGAGCCGACCACACCGCCCCGCCCGGTTGAGGAAGGCAAGCTGGTTTATCTGAAACTTTCCGAGGTTCATCCGTTTCACACATTCCGTCCGCACCCCTTTAAGGTACGGGACGATGCGAAGATGCAGGAAATCGTTGCTTCTATCCGCGTAAACGGTGTAATGGTTCCCGGTCTTGCCCGCCCGGAGGAAGACGGAAACGGCTATGAAATTGTAGCGGGCCATCGCCGTACCCACGGCAGTGAACTGGCGGGGCTGGAGGAAATGCCCTTTATTGTCCGTGAAATGACCGACCACGAAGCGGTGCAGGCCATGAAGGACAGCAACAAGCAGCGTGACGGGATGCTCCCCAGTGAATTGGCCGCGCTGCTGGAACTTGAGGTTGAGGACATTAAGCATCAGGGCGGGCGGCTGAAAGGCGTTGCGGAAGGCGATGTTGGAAAACGCTCGGTTGAGATTGTGGGCGAGGCGCATGAGATGAACTATAAAAAGGTCATGCGCTACTTGCGGCTCAACTCTCTTGTGCCGGAGCTTCTGGATAAGGTAGACGATAAAAAGATGGGCTTTATGCCTGCCGTGGAACTGTCCTACATCAAACCGAAAAATCAGAGGCTTATTGCTGTTTCCATTGACGGGGAGCAGGCTTCGCCCTCGCTGGCCCAGGCCAAACGGCTCCGGGAGCTGGATAAGGAAGGCAAGCTCAACGGCGATGTCATTGACGGCATCTTATCAGAACAGAAAAAGGAGGATCGAGGCGTGATTATTTCTACTGCGGAACTGGAAAAGTATTTTGGCAAGGAGGTCACTCCCGCCAAAATGAAAGAACAGATTATGTCCCTGCTGGATGACTGGAAAGAAAAACAGCCGCCGGAGCTGGCAAAAGCCCCGAAAAAGCAGGAACTTGACAAGTAACAACTTCGAGACACTTTGTCCCGAGGGCCCCGCCCTCGCGCAGAAGCTCTGGTGGTATATATCCCCCGTCGCCGCCTGTTTTTTAGTACAGCCGGGAGTGGGCCGTCAAGGGTGCAGCGCACCGCCGTTTTCGGCGGCTCGCCCTTGACGGTCTGCCCCGGCTGTGCTATTTCCCCGGCAAGCGGCGGGGGTATATCCTTCAGAGCCGCCCCCTTTCCCAAGACTGGGAAAGGGCGTGGGGTTTGGGTTGAACTTTCTTATTAAAATATCGGAGGTATGAACGATGAAACGACCCCTTGCTTATATCACCGCTGCATGGCTCGGCGGCGATAGCGAAAACGCAGAACTGGCGGCGCAGTATTGCCGCACCGTGTATGAGGCAGGCTTTTCTCCTATTTGTCCGCCTTTGTACTTGCCCCTGTTTCTCAACGATGCTGTTCCCGAGGAGCATAAAAGCGGCATCGACATGAGCCGTGACCTGCTCCGCCGTTCTCATGTGCTGGTTGTCTGCGGGCACAGTATGACCGAATCCATGAAAAATGATATTGCCGTGGCCCAGCGGCTGGGAATTACGGCAACAACCCTTGAGGGTATCCTGACCGTCAAGGGGCAGGGCCGTCGCTGATGGCGACCCTGTTTGAAGCCTACGTTACCAACGCCGGAAAGTACAGCGAGGGCCAGCTTGTGGGTGAAACACTGAAATTTCCCAAAACCGCCCAGGAGGTGGAGGCTCTCTTGAAACGGATCGGCGTGGATGGCGTCCGCTATCAGGAAATTTTTATTACCTCTTTCGATGGGGATGTGCTGGGGCTCTATGACCATTTGAGCGAGTATGAAAATCTGGACGAGCTTAATCATCTGGCCTGCCTGCTTTCCGAGCTTACCTCATCGGAGCTGGAAACACTGGAGGCCGTCCTCGACAGTGGCGATCACTGTTCTTCGGTGCGGGACATCATCAATCTGACACAAAATCTGGACTGTTACGGCTTTTACCCCGGCGTATCCGATGAGGAAACGCTGGGGCGTATTTATGTGGACGATCTGGAAATGTTGGATGTGCCGGATCAGGTAAAACCGTATTTCGATTATGAGGCGTATGGCCGGGATGCCTGCATCCACGAAAACGGCCATTTTGCCCCGGGCGGCTATGTTGTCAAAGAAAGCGATCATTTCGTGGAAGTGTATCACGGCTTGCAGGATATTCCCAAGGAACATAAGGTGTTCTCTTTCCCGAAGTTCTCGATCCGGGAGCAGATGGCGGCTTATCAGGAAATCATAGACGGTTCTTCTTTGGAGGGCTACCGTCAAATGCAGAAAAAAGACCGTGGGGATCGGTGATGGCACTTCGAGACAAATTGTCCCAAGGAAGGAGGCGGTGTAACTGATTGATGAAGATATTTCCCGGCGCACGATAGCCATATCTGTAAAAACGACCAAGCTGACGGCGCGGGGACTGGCGTATGTGCTGGGCATGGTGGGTCGGAAGATCCGCAAGGCATACCGTGGGCGGCAAGTACCACATGGCAAACAAAGTGTGCGAAAGCTCATGGCCCACGGCACAGCCACAAACAGCATTGAGCTATCCGGGGATGCCAAGTCCTTTGACCGTGTGGCCCGGAAATGGAATGTAGACTATGCGTTCTATAAAACCGGGCCGGACAAATACCTGTTGTTTTTCAAGGCTGGACAGGCAGACGCAATGACCGCCTGCTTTTCTGAGTATTCCCGGAAGGTGTTAAGCAAAGCAAAATCGAACCGAGTTCCCATCCGAGAACAACTGCAACAGGCGGCGGATCAGCTTTCCAAAGAAAAGCCGAAACAGAAAGAACGTGCAAAGGAGGTGGCCCGTGAGGACAGATAAGATCAGAAAATATCTCATTCCAAACATTCCCTATCTGTTCATCCTGTGGGCGTTCCTCAAGCTGGGGACAGCCTACCGGCTGGCGGCGGGTAACGATTTTGCACATAAGCTCATTGGGCTGGGCCAGACGATTGGCCCGGCCTTTGCTGACTTTGCGCCCGGTTTAGTCCCGCTGGATTGGCTTGTCGGTATTGTAGGCACAGTTGGTTTCCGGCTGCTGATCTATTTCAAAAGCAAGAACGCTAAGAAGTTTCGGCGGGATGCAGAATATGGCAGCGCCCGGTGGGGAACGGGAAAAGACATCAAACCGTTTGTCGATCCGAAATTTGAAAACAACGTGATTTTGACCGGGACGGAGTTTCTCACAATGAACACCCGCCCGAAAATCCCCGCAAATGCCCGAAACCTGAATTGCTGCATTATCGGCTCGTCCGGCTCCGGCAAAACCCGCTTCTGGCTCACGCCCCAGCTTTTACAGGCTCATTCCTCTTATGTGGTGGTCGATCCCAAAGGTGGTGTGCTGGGACAGGTCGGGGCTTTCCTGCAAAAACGCGGGTACAAAATCAAGGTATTCAACAGCATAGATTTTTCAAAATCCATGCACTATAACCCGCTGGCGTATATCCGCAACGAGGCCGATATTCTGAAATTCGTGGATGCCCTGATTTCCAACACCAAGGGCGAGGGCAAGGAAGGCGATCCATTCTGGACGAAATCGGAAACGCTTTTGTACTGCGCGCTGATTGCCTACATCATTTTCGAAGGGCCTGCCGAGGATCGGAACATGAATACCCTTGTGGATATGATTTCCGGCATGGAGGTCAAGGAGGATGACGAGGACTTTATGAACGCGGTGGACTATATGTTTGCCGGGCTCGAAAAGCGCAAGCCGGATTGCTTTGCGGTCAAACAGTATAAAAAGTACAAATTGGCCAGCGGAGATGTATGCTCTAAGTGACTTCTTAATCATGGTTTTTGTCATGGTTAGTGAAGCAATCACTTAGAGCATTTTTGTTTCAGGAGGTACAGCCATGAGAAATGAAAAAATCACCCCACTGTATGAGCGTTTGAGCCGCGATGATGAGTTACAGGGCGAGAGCAACTCCATAAGCCATCAAAAGCAGATGTTAGAGGAGTTCGCCCGCCGGAATGGACTGCCGAACCCTACCCACTTCACCGATGACGGCGTATCGGGAACCCGCTTTGACCGTCCCGGCTTTCTGGCGATGATGGAGGAGGTCGAGGCCGGACGGGTGGAGGCCATCGTCATAAAGGACATGAGCCGCCTGGGACGCGACTATCTGAAAGTCGGTCAGGTCATGGAGATTTTGCGGCAGCGCGGTGTCCGGCTGATCGCCATCAATGACGGTGTGGACAGTCTGAAAGGCGATGATGATTTTACCCCGTTCCGCAACATTATGAACGAGTTTTACGCCCGTGACACCAGCCGGAAAATCCGCTCCGTGTTTAAGTCCAAAGGCATGAGCGGCAAGCACCTGACCGGCACCGTTATCTACGGCTATCTGTGGGACGAAAAGCGGGAACACTGGCTTGTGGACGAAGAAGCCGCCGAAGTGGTACGCCGTATCTTTTCCCTGACGATGGAGGGCTATGGCCCCTATCAAATCTCCAAGCTGCTGTCCGAGGCAAAGGTTGAAATCCCCGCTGTTCATCTGGCACGCTTTCACGAAGGTGTAAACAGGTCAAAGCCGGTCAAAGACCCCTACGGCTGGGGATCGTCCACTATTGTGAACATCCTGAAAAAGCGGGAATACCTGGGTCACACCATCAATTTCAAGACCCGCAAGCACTTCAAGGACAAGAAAAGCCACTATGTTGACGAAAGCGAATGGACGATTTTCGAGAATACCCATGAGGCCATCATCGACCAGGAAACCTTTGACAATGTGCAGCGTATCCGGGCAAATGTCCGGCGCTACCCGGACGGCTTTGGGGAGGCCCATCCCCTGACCGGCCTGATGTACTGCGCCGATTGCGGCGGCAAGATGTATGTTCACCGCACATACAACGGCAAGCGCGTCCCTCAGTACACTTGCGGCCAGTATGGGAAGTATCCTATCGGCTCCCTTTGCCCTACGCAGCACCGTATCAAGGCCGAAGCTGTTCTGACCCTGATTGCCGATATGCTCCGGGCCATCGCAGAGTATTCCAAGAATGACCGGGCCGAGTTTATCCGCACCGTTCAGGAAACGCAGGCCGCCCAGCAGACCGCCGATATATCCAAGAAGCGGAAACGGCTGGCCGCCGCCCAAAAGCGGGCCGGGGAACTGGAAAAGCTGATTTGCAAAATCCATGAGGACAACGCCTTGGGTAAGTTGCTGGACGCCCGGTATGAGGCCCTGGACGCACAGTACGCCAAAGAGCAGGACGCCCTCAATGCGGAAATCGTGGAATTGCAAAAGGCCGTTACCGGCTATGAGCAGAGCCGGAAATCTGCGGAGAAGTTTATTGCCCTGATTGACAAGTACGAGAACTTCGACACGCTGACAAACACCATGCTCAACGAGTTTGTAGAGAAAATCCTTGTCCATGAACGCGCCCGCAAAGGCAGCCAGGATACCACACAGGAGGTTGAAATCTACTTCAACTTTGTGGGCCGCTATATCCCTCCTGCCTTGCAGCTGGTTCCCCTGACCCCGGAGGAACAGGAAGAACTGCGGAAGAAGGAGGAACGCAAGGACAGGCTTCACCAGAACTACTTGCGCCGCAAGGCTAATGGCAAGCAGAAGGAATGGGAAGAACGCTACAACGCCAAGCGCAAGGCGAAAATGGAGGCAGCAAAGGCCGCGATCCGGGCCGAGGATATGGAGAAGGGCATTTTTACCACCGTCAGCCAGTTACCCAGGCAGGAGCCGCGCAAGGCCACCTTACCGGCTGGCGCCGCAGTTTAACCATCACAGTGCAAAGGAGGACAAACATGAACGAATTGACTTACACCCGCTGCGGGGATTACTACATCCCCGACCTGGAGTTGTCCGAGCAGCCGGAGGCCCCCATCGGCAAGTATGGCCGTATGCGGCAACGCTACCTGAAGGAACACCGGCCCGGCCTTTACAGCAGCTTGATTTTAAGCGAAAAGCTGTACCCGCACCTGTTGGAGATTGACCGGGCGGCGCATGAACGAATGGACGCCATGCTGCCCCGTATGATGGAGGCGGCAGGCGTCACTGAGGAACTGAAAGCCCGTGACCCCATGCGCTGGGTGGGGCTGATGAATACACTGAAAGCGCAGGCGGAGGAAGTTATTTTTCAAGAATTGATTTACGCATGAAATTTTAAGCACAAGTAAGACCGGGATTTTGCTGCCAAGCGGCAAATCCCGGCTTCCTTACAAACCCGTAAGGTTCTTTGGCATCACTTTATGGTATAATCTACTTGTATATTCTCGGTGAATGGAGGGATTTGATTGAATACTCTGTTGCTTTTGGAAGATGATTTCAGCCTGGTGGACGGGCTGGTTTATTCTTTGAAAAAGAATGATTATTCCGTGGAGGTTGCCCGTACCGTTCAAGAAGCACTCGCCTTACTGCCGGAGCTTGACCGCTTTGACCTGTTGATTTTGGATGTGACCTTGCCGGACGGGACGGGTTTTGATGTGTGTGAAGCGGTTCGCCGCCAAAATGTCACGATTCCAATTCTGTTTTTGACAGCATCGGATGAGGAAGTGAATGTGATTCGCGGACTTGACTGCGGCGGGGACGATTATATCACGAAGCCGTTCAAGCTGGGGGAATTGTGTTCCCGTATCCGGGCTCTGCTGCGCCGGGCTGGAGTTTCCAAAAGCGAAAAAAACACTTCTATGGAATGTGGCGATATTTCCATTGACCTGCTGGGAAGCCGCGCAACCTTAAAGGGAAAAGTATTGGATTTGACAAGCGCCGAGTACCGTCTGCTTTGTTTGTTGGTAAGAAACGCCAACCGTGTTGTGACAAGGGACATCATTCTAAATGAGCTGTGGGATGATACAGGAAATTTTGTGGATGATAACACCTTGTCTGTTTATGTACGACGGCTTCGTGAGAAAGTGGAAACCGATCCGTCGCGCCCGGAACACCTCATAACCATCCGTGGATTTGGCTACCAATGGAAAGAGGTGTCTGTATGAACTTATGCCGCGATAAACAAATCAAAGATTTCTTGCTATTTCTGTTCTTGTTTGCCCTGCTGTTTGTTGGAACAGGAACCGTTTTAGCTATCCATCTTGTGAATGATATGGAAGTTCAGTGGCTTACACACGATGAGGCAGTTGTATCCTCGCTTTTGGAACAGGGGGTTTCCAAAGAAACGATTGTAACCGCTCTTATGAATACAGAAATCAGCACAGATGGTCGGTCGTTATTAGCGGCTGCGGGTTTAGGAAAACAGACAGAGAGCGGTATACGGCCCTTTTTTAATCAATTTCAACAATCTACTCTCTGCATTACGCTCTGTGCTGCGATGTTTTTGCTCTTTGTGCTTGCCATAGGAATGTTTGTTTTTTTCTGGAATAGGAAACGATTGTACCAACAGGCAGATAAAGTATTGACCAACTATATAAATGGGGATTACTCCTGTCATTTACCACAGAATTACGAGGGAGGCATTTTCCAAATATTTTCCTCTGTGGAGCAGCTTGCAACCATGCTCCAATCGAAAAATGAAACAGAGCATAAGGCAAAAGAGTTTTTGAAAGATACCATATCGGATATATCCCACCAGCTCAAAACACCTCTGGCAGCCCTCGCCATGTATCAGGAGATAATTGAGAACGAGCCGGATAATGCGGAAACGGTAAAGCAGTTTGCGGCTAAGATGGGGATTTCTCTAAAACGCATGGAGCAGCTCATCTTATCAATGCTGAAAATAACCCGGCTGGATACGGGAAACATCGTTTTTGAGAAAAACAAATGCCGTGTGTCCGAGTTGATTGCCCATTCGATCAATGAATTAACTACAAGGGCCAAAAATGAAAACAAAGAAATTCAGATAGCCGGTGATGATGAGCAACAGTTTATTTGTGATATGAACTGGACAAGTGAAGCGATTGGAAATATCGTGAAAAATGCTCTGGATCATACACAAAACGGTGGAATTGTCCATATAACATGGGAGCGCACTCCTGTTATATTTCGTATTCTCATTTCAGATAATGGAACCGGCATAGACCCGGAAGATATTCACCATATTTTCAAACGCTTTTATCGCAGTAAGCATTCCCTTGACACACAGGGGATTGGACTGGGGCTCCCCCTTGCTAAGTCCATCATCGAGGGGCAAGGCGGTGTAATCTCGGTACAAAGTGAAATCGAGAATGGCACGACATTCACGCTGTCGTTCCTTACGGAATCGTAAGGTCAAATTCACCTGATTGTAAGCTGTTCTTGTTATCCTTTTAGGAAAGGAGGTACGAACCACTATGGAAATTTTGAAAGTACAAGATCTATGTAAAACTTACGGGATAGGCGAAGCGAAAGTGGACGCCTTAAAAAAAGTGTCCTTTTCACTCAGCAAAGGGGAGTTTACCGCTGTTGTCGGAGAATCCGGTTCTGGAAAAAGCACTCTGCTGAATTGTGTTGGTGCGTTGGATTCTCCCACTTCCGGCCACATTTGGGTGGATGGGCAAGATCTGTTTTCTATGAAAGAGGAACAGCGCACGATCTTCCGCCGTCGCAATATCGGCTTTATTTTCCAATCCTTTCAGCTTGTTTCCGAACTGAATGTAGAGCAGAATATCATGTTCCCTCTGCTGTTGGACTACCGCAAGCCCGATCCGGCAGCGGTAAACGAAATTTTGGAGTTGTTGGGCCTTACAGAACGGCGGCACCATCTGCCAAGCCAGCTATCCGGCGGCCAGCAGCAACGCGTCGCTATTGGACGGGCTTTAATCACCAAGCCTAAACTGATTCTTGCAGACGAACCTACGGGCAATTTGGATAGCAAGAATAGTCAGGATGTTATTGCGCTGCTTACACAGGCATCCCGCCGTTATCAGCAAACAATCCTGATGATTACCCACAACAAAAACTTGACAACATCTGTTGACCGGGTGTTCCGGGTATCTGATGGTGTCCTCACGGACTTGGGAGGGAAAACAGATGAAGCGTTATCTTGACCTTGTTCCCATATCCTCAAAAATTCACAAGAAGCAAAGCCGGATGTCCATTTTCTGTATTGTACTGGCCGTATTTCTGATGACTACTATCTTCGGTATGGCGGATATGTTTATTCGCAGCCAAGTTATCAAAACACAGACAGAAACGGGAAATTGGCATATTGGAGTACAAAATATTACGGATGAAGATGCAACCATTATCGCCACGCGTCCTGATGTGGAGGCTCTCGCCCCCTATGATGTTCTGAACTATAACGGCAACCGAGGGTACACCTTGAATGGGACGGAAACGCTTATTTGTGGCGGAAACGAAACCCTGTTTACAAAAATCTTTTCAAATATGATTGCGGCAGGCAGTTTTCCGCAAAATAACGACGAAGCTATGGTAACTGAAAATGCCAAAGATATGCTCAATTTATCTATTGGCGATCATATCACTGTTGATATGCCGAATGGGGCAGAGCATGAATTTCGTATATCTGGATTTGTCAAAAATACTGCCAATCTTATGAGCAACGATTCCTACGGAGTATTTATCACGACAGAGAAATTTCGTTCTCTTTTGACTGACACTGGAAATGGCGAGTCAGTTGGCAGCAATACGGTTTTTTATGTTCAGTTTTCTGACACAGGAAATGTTCAGAGTGAAATCTTGGATTTGAAATCACAATTTGGATTAAGCGATGAACAAGTTTTTGAAAATACAAAGTTGCTTGGTTTGCTTGGACAAAGCAGCAATTCTTTTATGATGCAGGTTTATGCGGCCGCTGGTGTTTTATTCATTTTGGTTCTGTTTGCGGGCATTATGATGATTGCAAGCAGTCTGAATAGTAATGTTGCCCAGCGAACGGAGTTTTTCGGCCTGATGCGCTGCATTGGTGCAACACCCAAACAGGTCATGCGCTTAGTAAGAAAAGAGGCCCTTAGTTGGTGCCGATTTGCGATCCCCGTAGGCGTTTTAAGCGGTGTGGTTGTGATATGGATTCTATGTTTTGTTCTGCGGTTTCTTAGCCCGGAATACTTTGGTGCTATGCCCGCATTTAGTATCAGCATACCGAGCATACTGGCAGGAATTATTGTGGGATTGCTTACCGTTCTCTTGGCGGCTCGATCTCCGGCAAAAAGGGCCTCAAAAGTTTCTCCGCTGGCGGCAGTTTCCGGCAACGCCAATGCTTTACAGCCAGTCCGCAAAGCCGCAAATACCAAATGGCTGAAAGTAGACGCCTCGCTTGGGATTCATCATGCTAAATCCAGCCGCAAGAATTATATCTTAATGGTTGCCTCTTTTGGCCTTAGTATCGTCCTGTTCCTCTCCTTTTCTGTGACGATTACTTTTATGAATCACACTTTGACGCCGCTGTATCCGTGGGCGCCGGATATATCCATTGTCAGTCCAGATAACACTTGCTCTGTTGATAAAACTTTTGTAGACGAGTTGAAAGAAAATCCTGTTGTAGATGCAGTCTATGGCCGGATGTTTGCATACGATGTTCCCGCTACGGTGAATGGGACAGAAAAAACGGTTGTCTTAATTTCTTACGAGCAGCAGCAGTTTGAATGGGCCGCCGACTATCTGCAATCAGGCTCATTAGAGGCTGTGCAAAATGAGCTGAATACTGGTTTGACTGTGTTTGATTCGCAAGGTTCCATGCAAGTAGGCGATAAAGTTACGATGGAGATAGATGGCCGGTCTGTCGAAATTGAGATTGCCGGACTTCTTTCTGCCAGCCCATTCAATAGTGCCGGAGATTCTGCAATCATCATTTGCTCCGAAGATACTTTCCGGCAAATCACCGGGGAAGAAAACTATACCATCATTGATATGCAGCTATCTGCCAGTGCCACAGACGATGATGTAAATGCTATCCATCGCACTTATGGAGCAGGATTCAGTTTCGTTGACAAGCGGATGGATAACAGCAGTACATTAGGCGTTTATTACTGTGTATGGCTGTTCCTCTATGGATTTTTGGCCTTGATTGCTTTGATTACCATTTTCAATGTAATTAACAGCATTGCTTTGAGTGTAGCAGCTCGGACAAAACAGTATGGGGCTTTCCGGGCGATTGGTTTAAGTACCCACCAGCTTTCCAGAATGGTGATTGCGGAGGCAGCCACCTATGCTGTTTCCGGCTGTATCATCGGCACCTTGCTGGGGCTGATCTGCCATAAACTCCTCTTTAGTTTGCTGATAAGCTCTAATTGGGGTGAGGCATGGACAATTCCATTTGTGGAATTAGGTATTATTCTCCTAATTGTCGTACTTTCTGTAATTCTGGCCGTGTATGGGCCAATCAAGAGAATACGCAGGATGTCCATTGTTGACACGATCAGTGCGCAATAAATTTAGTTCATATATTTACAAAGCAGGCGGTTTCGATGCGAAATCGTCTGCTTTATTCGTAAGCTTACAGTTTTGTAAGCCGAAATTCACCCGTTTGTAAGCTGAATTTGTTATGCTTTGAACAGGATTAAATGAAATGCAAAATTCTCTATCTGCCGGACGACGGCAAAAGAAAAAAAGCCGTCGTACAGCAGGCAATCGCCATGCCCCAAATTCGACCCTACGGCGGCTTTGACAAAATCAAGGCCGCCGTTCCTTATGCCCTCGACAAAGGAGTGACGACTACACGCTGACACGGCGGCTTTAGGAGGGAACCGCCATGAAGCACATTGACTGCCGACAAATTCAGACGATATTTCACTACCGTCAAAAAAAGCCCAGTCAACGAACAGGTCCCGTCTGGTAGCCGGTGCGAAAATTGTCATTCTGTAAGTGAATATTGGAGTTTTTGCGCTCGAATAGCTTTCTGCTGTCCGGGCGCTTTTTTATATTTCCGAGTTTACTTCGGGTCATGTTGGCCCGAGTTCATACCCCGGTGTCGCTCACCACCGCCTCCGTTTCGGCTACCCGTCAACCCGAACACCCGAAACGGAGGTATTTATGAAAGTTATCAATCTGCGGGATATTTACCCTCATTATACACAGGATTGTTTTGTTGAAGTAACTGACGAAGTGGCCGATCTGTTTTCCGAGTTCGACCACAAAGAAGCGGCTTACCGTCTGCGTACATACCGGTACAAGGCATACTACTCCCTTGACCGGAACGACGGTATTGAGCATGAGGCTCTTTTCGTTGCACTTTCTCCGCATGAGCTGTATGAGCGCAAAGTGACTATGCAGGAACTTCATGCCGCCATTTCCCGGTTGCCGAACAAACAGGCGAAACGTATTTACGCCCATTTCATTCTCGGCATGACCAAAAAAGATATTGCCCGGGCAGAAGGTGTCCATGAGAAAGTCGTGCGGGTCGCCATTGAGCGCGGTCTGCGGAGCCTGGAAAAAATTTTGAAAAAAGTTCTGTAAGGCGTACCGATTTAGACCAAAAAATGAAATGGTATATGAGAGGCAGTCAAAGCCTCGGGCCACATTGGTCCGAAGTTCGGACAAGCCTTACTCAGCTTGAAAACTGAATAAAAAGATACCCGGATACGAAGGGTGCTTGTGTCCAGTGACAGGCCCGCCATGATCTCTATTGTCAGAGGATAGAGGGAGCGATAAGGCCCATGCCGCAGGCGGGCCTTGGCAGGTCAGCCGGATAAAACACAAAATCCCGGATACTTGCGATTAGTCACAATCCGAGCGTGCAGCGGTGTTGCGAACCGTGAGCCGTCGCAGGTAATGAGATCGCCTTGCCATCAGAATGGGGAGAGCTGAAATGCTATGGGGAGGAACGCCAGCCGCCCGTCCGGTCTATCTGAAAAGCACTTTTAACCCGTGGGGACCCCGCCGCTATTCTGTCTAATGATAGAGCGACCTTTCCGGCGGGGCCCCATACTTTTATGAACAGGAGAACCTTATGAAGAAAACTTATCCGTCCATTCCGGGATTGGAACCGGACGCGTGGAGCAACGACGCCTGCTGTGGTTATGTGATTATGGCAATGCATGACTGTGGCTTCTCCCATGAGGATATTCGCCGTGTGGTACGGCAGCTTCACGAAGCCTTTGACTTCCATACCATCAACGAGGCCGAGCAAAAGGAGCCCAATATGGACATTATCAGAGAAGATTGTATTTACGCAAGGCAGTCAGTAGACCGAAAGGACAGTATCAGCATTGAAAGCCAGATTGACTTTTGCAAGTACGAACTGAAAGGCGGGAGCTGTAAGGTGTTCAAGGATAAAGGCCATTCCGGGAAAAACACGGACAGGCCGGAATTTCAAAAACTGCTGGGAGAAATCCGAAAAGGCAGGGTACGGCGGGTAATCGTCTATAAGCTGGACCGGATCAGCCGCTCCATTCTGGATTTTGCGAACATGATGGAACTGTTTCAAGAGTACGATGTGGAGTTTGTTTCCTCCACTGAGAAATTCGACACCTCGACCCCGATGGGACGGGCCATGCTGAATATATGTTCAAGGGATTGGATCGGCGGCTGGCAGAATTTCTCTTTGCAGAAGCGGAACGTACCGGCTCCGACACGATACGCATGACCCATGAGCAGATCGCCCAGCACATCAGCTCGGCACGGGAGGCAGTGGCACGGATGCTCAAAAGCTTCTCGGAGGACGGACTGGTGGAGCTGAAGCGTGGTGCAATCACGCTGCGGGATGAGAACAGACTAAATCATCTAAAATAAAAAGGACTGTGACTTCGTCACAGAAGAAAATCGTAGATTTGCTATAAAAAAAGCAGAAAAACAGGAAGGAGTATCCACCATGAAGGAAACGAAATACGCAGGAACTCAAACCGAAAAAAACCTGATGGCTGCCTTTGCCGGTGAGTCCGAGGCGCGCAACAAGTACACCTATTTTGCATCCAAGGCCAAGAAGGAAGGCTACGAGCAGATCGCGGCGCTGTTCCTCAAAACCGCTGATAATGAGAAGGAACACGCCAAGCTGTGGTTCAAAGAGCTGAACGGCATTGGCGACACTGCCGAAAATCTTCTCGCCGCCGCTGAGGGCGAGAACTACGAGTGGACGGATATGTACGACGGCTTTGCCAAAACAGCCGATGAGGAAGGTTTCCATGAGCTGGCCCAGCGTTTTCGCCTGGTCGCCGCCATTGAAAAGCACCACGAGGAGCGCTACCGTGCCCTGCTGCACAATGTAGAGATGGCGGAGGTCTTCGCCAAGAGCGAGGTCAAAGTGTGGGAGTGCCGCAACTGCGGTCACATCGTCGTGGGCGAGAAGGCCCCGGAGGTTTGCCCCGCCTGCAACCATCCCCAGAGCTATTTTGAAATTCACGCAGAAAACTATTAAAGCAAAGAAAAGGAGAATTATCATGGAGCAGAAGTTTTACATTTGCAAGCATTGCGGTAACATCATTGCCAAAGTTAAGGACGCAGGCGTCCCTGTCGTCTGCTGCGGCGAGCCGATGAGCGAAATCGTTCCCGGCACCACCGACGCCGCCGTGGAGAAGCACGTCCCTGTCTGGACAGTGGAAAACGGCATCGTCCATGTCAAGGTCGGCTCCGTGGAGCACCCCATGCTGCCGGAGCACTACATCGAATGGGTATCTCTCCAGACCAAGCAGGGCAATCAGCGTAAGGAACTGCATCCCGGCGAAAAGCCGGAGGTCTGCTTCGCTCTCTGCGAGGGCGATGAGGTCGAGGCGGTCTACGCCTACTGCAACCTCCACAGTCTGTGGAAAGCGTAATTCACCTTCTTAAAATCCGGTGCTCCAAAAGCACCGGATTTTTTTATCAATGTAACCTCGTCACAGAAAAAGACTTTGTCCTGCGGTATGATAAAGCCACAATCAATAAACAAGAAAGAGGTGGCCAACATGAAAATCAAGCTCAATCCCGATTAGGAGATTGTCAATATGAAAAGGAACATGGCTTTTCGCTGAATGGAAAGCGAAGCTGACCCGGGCTGGGGCGGTCTGTATGAAAGCGATATTTTTTTAAAACTATCTTGACAAAATTTATCAAGATTGATATGATGGTATTAACAAGCAAGCGAAAAGAGGATGTGGAGCAATGATCATCACCAAAGAGACGGACTACGCGCTGCGCATTTTGCGGGTGCTGCTGGACGGGGAGAAGCATTCGGTGGCCGAGATGTCGGAAACGGAATTGATCCCCAATCAGTTTGCCTACCAGATTCTGCGCAAGCTCGCCGCCGGCAATTTGGTGCGGGTGAGCCGCGGCGCTCTCGGCGGCTGCGCGCTGTCCTGCGATCTGGACGCGACCTCCCTCTACGATCTCATGGGGGTCGTGGGGGAGCGGGGCATCCTATGCGCCTGCATGGAGCCGGGATATGAATGCCGCTGGCAGGACAAGCATGGGCGGTGCGCCATCCACTGTCAGCTGGCGGCCTTGCAGCAAAAGCAGGACGAGGCGTTCCGTGCCGTGAGCCTGCGCAGGCTGCTGACCGGCGGATCCGATCCCCAAGACACAAGCGAGCTGTAAAATTTTAAAAGGAGGTACCCGTATGCTGTTTCAAACCACGTCGGCGCACGAAGAGCTGCGCGCGAAGATCCGGAGTTTTGCGGAGGAGGAGATCAAGCCCCTCGCATTTTTAATGGATCAGAACAATGAGTTTCCCGAGGAGGCTGTCAAGAAGCTGGGTAAGCTGGGCTGGATGGGCATTCCCTACCCCAAGGAGTACGGCGGTGCCGGTCTTGATGCCCTGAGCTACGCCATCGCGGTGGAGGAGCTGGCCCGTGTGGACGGCGGCGCAGGCGTAATCCTCTCCGCCCACGTCTCCCTCGGCTCATGGCCCATTTTCGCCTATGGCACCGAGGAGCAGAAGAAGAAATATCTGGTTCCGCTGGCCAAGGGCGAGAAGATCGGCGCCTTCGGCCTTACGGAGCCCAATGCCGGATCCGACGCCGGCGGCACGGAGACCACGGCGCTGGATAAGGGGGACTACTACCTCCTCAACGGCGGCAAGATCTTCATTACCAACGCCCCTAAGGCGGACACCTATGTGGTTTTCGCCGTCACCACGCCGGACATCGGCACCCGGGGCATCTCCGCTTTCATCGTGGAGAAGGGCTGGAAGGGCTTTGAGTTCGGCGACCACTATGACAAGATGGGTATTCGCTCCTCCTCCACGGCGGAGCTGATCTTCAACGACGTGAAGGTTCCCAAGGAAAACCTATTGGGCAAGGAGGGCGAGGGCTTCAAGATTGCCATGTCCACGCTGGACGGCGGACGCATCGGCATCGCCGCGCAGGCGCTGGGCATCGCCCAGGGCGCGTTTGAGCACGCGTTGAGCTATTCCAAGGAGCGCGTCCAGTTCGGCAAGCCCATCGCGGCCCAGCAGAGCATCGCCTTCAAGCTGGCGGATATGGCCACCAAGCTGCGCTGCGCCCGGTTCCTCATCTACTCCGCGGCGGAGCTGAAGGAGCAGCACGCGCCTTACGGCATGGAGTCCGCCATGGCGAAGATGTACGCCTCGGACATCGCGCTGGAGGTCACCAACGATGCCTTGCAGATCTACGGCGGCAGCGGCTACCTCAAGGGCATGGAGGTGGAACGGGCCTACCGCGACGCCAAGATCACCACCCTCTACGAGGGCACTAACGAGATCCAGCGGGTGGTCATCGCCTCTCATCTGTTGGGCAGGCTGGGCAAGAGCTCCGGCGGCGAGAGCCGTTCGGCGGCCAAGAAACCCGCGCCCATCACCGGCATTCGCAAAAAGACCATCTTCCGGGAGGGGGATGCTGCCCAGCAGGTGGCCGACCTTGTGGCGGCGCTGAAGAAGGATGGTCACGACTTCTCCGTGGGCATCCCTATGGATACGCCCATCCCGCAGGCGGAGCGGGTGGTCTCCGCGGGCAAGGGCATCGGGGAGAAAAAGAACATGAAACTGGTAGAGTCGCTGGCCAAGGCCGCCGGCGCGGCCATCGGTTCTTCCCGCCCTGTGGCGGAGACTCTCAAATATCTGCCGCTGAACCGCTATGTGGGTATGTCCGGTCAGAAGTTCACCGGCAATCTGTACATCGCCTGCGGCATCTCCGGCGCATCCCAGCACCTTAAGGGCATCAAGGACGCCTCCACCATCGTGGCCATCAATAAGAACGGTAACGCGCCTATCTTCAAGAACTGCGACTACGGCATCGTGGGCGATGTGGAGGAGATCCTGCCCCTGCTCACTGCCGCGCTGGATAGCGGCGAAAAGCTGCCCGCGCCGCCCATGGTAAAGATGAAGCGGCCCACGCCGCCGAAGCCCGCCCCCATCGGCGACCGCTACGTCTGCAGCGGCTGCGGCTACGAGTATGTGCCGGAGTTGGGCGATGAGGACGGCGAGATCGCGCCCGGTACGCTCTTTGAGCAGCTTCCCGCCGAGTGGGTGTGTCCCGAGTGCGCGGAGACGAAGGATCAATTTGTAAAGGCTTGAGGCCGTGAAGGAGGCAAGATAAGATGTATTGCGTGCGTAAAGTAACGAACGACCTCTACTGGGTGGGCGCCAACGACCATCGCCTGGCCCTGTTTGAAAACTGCTTTCCCATTCCCCGGGGCGTAAGCTACAACGCCTACTGCCTGCTGGATGAAAAGACGGTGCTCTTTGACACGGTGGACTGGTCTGCCTGCCGCCAGCTTTTGGAAAATCTGGCGTATGTGCTGGATGGCCGCGAGCTGGACTACCTGCTGGTCAACCATCTGGAGCCGGATCACGCCGCCTGCATCGAGGAGATCCTGCTGCGCCATCCCAAGGTGAAACTGATCTCCAACGAGAAGGCATTCATGCTCATGCGGCAGTTCGGCTTCCATGTGGACGGACATGAGTGCATCGAGGTGAAGGAGGGCGACACCTTCTCCTTCGGCAAGCACACCGTCACCTTTGTGGGCGCGCCTATGGTTCACTGGCCGGAGGCCATGGTGACCCTCGACGTCACCGACGGCGTCCTCTTTTCCGCCGACGCCTTCGGCACCTTCGGCGCGCTGGACGGCAAGCTGTTCGCCGACGAGGTGGACTTCGAGCGGGACTGGCTGGACGACGCCCGCCGCTACCTCACCAACATCGTGGGCAAGTACGGCCCCCACATCCAGCTCCTGCTGAAAAAGGCCGGCGGCGTTTTGGATCAGATCAAGTACATCTGCCCGCTCCACGGCCCCGTGTGGCGCAAGGATCTGGGCTGGTTCATCGAAAAGTACGACACATGGAGCCGCTATGCCCCTGAGACCCAGGGCGTGCTCATCGTCTACGCCTCTATGTACGGCAACACGGAGAACGCGGCGCAGGCGCTGGCGGCGTCGCTCTGTGATAAGGGCATGAGCAAGGTGGCGATGTACGATGTGTCCTCCACTCATGTCTCCCAGCTGATCTCCGAGGCGTTTAAGTACAGTCACATTGTCCTGGCCTCTGTGACCTACAACCTCGGCATCTACCCCGCCATGCATGACTTCCTCATGGATATGAAGGCACTGAATCTGCAAAACCGCACCTTTGCCATCATTGAAAACGGCTCATGGGCGGTGAAGTCCGGTGACCTCATGCAGAAATTCGTCAACGATGAGCTTAAGAACATGACGGTGCTCAACGAGCGGCTCAGCCTCGCCTCGTCCATGGGCACGGACAAGCGCACTGAGCTGGAAGCACTGGCGGACGCCATTCTGGAATCTATGAAGTGACTGGCAGGGAAGCCAAAACCAAGACAACAGACAACAAACAGCCCCGCCGCGTCGGCTGCAGAAAAACCGGCTTTCAAAAATAGAGCGGGCAAGCGTGATACTGCGCTTGCCCGCTCTTTGCTCAAAAGGACATAAGAAGTGACCGGAGAAGATGAGAGGATCGAAATGGAGATCAGAAAACGAAACGGGGAGTCCGTTCCCTTTCAACAGGAGAAAATTTTCAACGCCATGAAAAAGGCGTTTGACGGACAGGGCAGGGAGATCGGGAGCAGAGAGATGGATGAGATCCTCGCCACCGTTCTCGACAATCTCTCCGTCACAGTGCCGCTCACCGTGGAACGTGTGCAGGACGAGGTGGAGCGAACGCTCATGGAGCGCGGACACTATGAGGTGGCCAAGGCGTACATCCTCTACCGCGAAAAGCGGTCTGCGCTGCGCCGTGTCCGGCATACCATCGCGCGGACGGTGGGGGATGACTCGCTTGACGAGGTGCTGCGCCGCATCCAGATGGATTTTACCGAGGAGATCTACTCCCTCGCGGCGCTTCAAATGAAGTTTGAGAGCTTCTGTCGCCCGGGCATGACGGAGGATGAGCGGGCTGAGGCATTGACCAAGGCGGCGGTAGAGCTGACTACGGCAGAGGCACCCAAGTGGGAGTTCATCGCGGCGCGGCTTCTGAACCACTCCTTTCGCTGTCGCAACACACAGGAATGGGAGGGGCGCGGCGTCGGCGACCTCTATGGCAGGCTTCGCTATCTGACGGATAAGGGACTCTACGGTGACTATATCCTTGCCCACTATACCCACGAGGAGATCGCCATGGCGGAGGACTTTCTCTGCCCGGAACGGGACGAGCTGTTCACCTACTCGGGCCTTGACCTGCTGCTCAAACGCTATGTGATCCAGTCACGCAGCCGCGTGCCGCTGGAAACACCGCAGGAGATGTTTTTGGGTATCGCGCTGCATCTTGCTATGAACGAAGGCTCTGACCGCATGGGGTGGGTAAAACGCTTTTACGATATGCTCAGCCGTATGGAGGTCACGATGGCGACACCTACCATGTCCAACGCACGAAAGCCCTACCATCAGCTTTCAAGCTGCTTTGTGGACACTGTGCCGGACAGTCTGGACGGCATCTACCGCTCGCTGGACAACTTCGCAAAGGTCTCTAAATTCGGCGGTGGAATGGGGATGTACTTCGGTAAGGTGCGCGCTGCAGGCAGCACCATCCGCGGCTTTCAAGGGGCGGCGGGCGGTGTTATCCGCTGGATCCGGCTGGTCAACGACACCGCCGTGGCGGTGGATCAGTTGGGGATGCGGCAGGGCGCTGCGGCGGTTTACTTAGACGCATGGCACCGGGATCTGCCGGAATTCCTTCAACTGCGCACCAACAACGGCGACGACCGCATGAAGGCACATGATGTGTTTCCCGCCGTGTGCTATCCGGATCTCTTCTGGCGACTGGCGGAGGAGAACATGGACGCGCCGTGGCATCTCATGTGTCCGCATGAGATCCTCACGGTCAAGGGCTACGCACTGGAGGATTACTGGGGTACGGAATGGGAGAAGCGGTATCTGGACTGCGTCAATGACCCGCGCATCGAAAAGCGCAGCGTCACCGTCAAGGACATCGTGCGGCTGGTGCTTCGCTCGGCAGTGGAGACCGGCACGCCCTTCGCCTTCAACCGCGACAGCGTAAATCGTATGAACCCAAACGGCCACACGGGAATGATCTATTGCTCCAATCTCTGCACGGAGATCGCGCAGAACATGGCGCCCATCGAGCATATCAGCACTGAGGTGCACACGGAGAACGGCGACACAGTGGTGGTGACGGCCACACGCCCAGGTGAGTTTGTGGTCTGCAACCTGGCGAGTCTGTCTCTCGGTAATCTGCCGGTGGAGGACGAGGCCTATATGGAACGCACGGTGGAAACGGCCATCCGCGCACTGGATAATGTGATCGACCTCAACTTCTACCCGTTGGAATATGCGCGGCTTACCAATCAGAAGTACCGCAGCATCGGCCTGGGCGTCAGCGGCTACCACCACATGCTGGCAAAGCGCGGCATCCGCTGGGAGAGCGATGAGCACCTTGCCTTCACCGACGCAGTGTTCGATCTCATCAACTACGCCGCCGTCAAGGCGGACACAGCACTGGCACGGGAAAAGGGTCGTTACGCGCTCTTTGAGGGCAGCGACTGGCAGACGGGCGCGTATTTTGAAAAGCGGGGTTATACCTCCGAAAAGTGGCGGGCGCTTGCGAAAACGGTGGCGGTGCAGGGAATGCGCAACGCCTATCTGCTGGCGGTCGCACCGACCTCCAGCACATCTATCCTCTCCGGCACGTCGGCGGGCATAGATCCAATTATGAAGAAATTCTTTTTAGAGGAAAAAAAGGGCAGCATGCTGCCCCGCGTTGCTCCGGAGCTTTCTATGGATACATGGTGGTGCTATAAGGCGGCGCATCTGATCGACCAAAGCTGGTCGGTACGCGCCGCGGGCCTTCGCCAGAGACATATTGACCAGGCGCAGAGCATGAATCTCTATATCACCAACGACTATTCCATGCGTCAGGTGCTCAGACTTTATTTGGAGGCGTGGAGGGCCGGCGTCAAGACCATTTACTATGTCCGCAGCAAGGCCCTTGAGGTCGAGGCCTGCGAAAGCTGCTCGTCATAAGGAGGATAGCATGACGGAACTGAAGAAAAAGCCCCTCTTTAACCCGGAGGGCGACCCTGATGTGCGCCTGCGGCGCATGATCGGCGGCAATACCACCAACCTCAACGACTTCAACAATATGAAGTACGCTTGGGTCAGCGACTGGTACCGGCAGGCCATGAACAACTTTTGGATTCCTGAGGAGATCAATCTCTCGCAGGATGTGAAGGACTATCCCCGCCTGCTGTCAGCCGAGCGCAGCGCCTACGATAAAATTCTGAGTTTTCTTGTCTTTTTGGATTCCATTCAGACAGCGAACCTGCCTAATATCGGCGCCTACATTACCGCCAACGAGGTCAATCTCTGCCTGTCCATTCAGGCGTTTCAGGAGTGTGTCCACTCACAGAGCTACAGCTATATGCTCGACACCATCTGTTCCCCCGTGGAGCGCAATGACATCCTCTACCAATGGAAAACGGACGAGCATCTGCTGCGCCGCAACACCTTCATTGGGGACTGCTACAACGAGTTTCAGGAGCGGAAGGACGCTCCCACGCTGCTGCGCGTGATGATGGCAAACTATATTTTGGAGGGCATCTATTTTTACAGCGGCTTTATGTTCTTCTACAATCTCTCCCGAAACGGGAAGATGCCCGGCTCGGCGCAGGAGATTCGCTACATAAACCGCGATGAGAACACGCACTTGTGGCTGTTCCGCAATATCATCACGGAGCTGCAAAAGGAGCAGCCGGAGTTGTTCACCGCCGAGAGCGTACAAGCACTGCGCGAGATGATGCGTGAGGGCGTGGAGCAGGAGATCGCATGGGGGCATTATGTGATCGGCGACGACATCCCGGGGCTGAACCGGCAGATGATCAGCGATTACATCCGCTATCTCGGCAACCTCCGCTGGACGAGCCTTGGCTATCCCGCATTGTATCCAGGCTTTGAGAGCGAACCGGAGAGCATGGAATGGGTCAGCCAGTACGCCGACGCCAACATGGTCAAGACCGATTTCTTTGAGGCACGCAGTACCGCCTACGCCAAGAGCACCGCACTGATAGACGATTTATAAGAAAACCAAAGACATCAGAATAGGAGATACTACTATGAATTACAGCGCTATGATTCAAAATCGCAGATCCGTTCGCGCATTCCGCGAAAAGGAAGTTCCGAGCGAGGCTATCGGCCAGCTCCGATCCTACTATGAAAAGACCTGCCCCCGTCTTGTCCCGGAGATTGCAACGGAGTTGATCGTCTTGGACAAGGATGCACAGCCGGCGCTGGAGAGCTCAGCGGGCTATAATCAATTTCTCATCGGAGCACCGCACTACCTGCTCCTTATGTCTGCCCCGCATTCCTATGCGGCCATCAACGCCGGCTACATGATGGAAGATCTCGTCCTCAAGCTGACTGAGTTGGACATTGACACCTGCTGGATGACCTTCACCGACAGCGACAAAATCAAAAAGGCACTGTCTCTCGCCACCCCGTTAGAGGTGGCGGCAATCGTTGCCTTTGGCTACGGGGAAAAGACCGCAAAAAAGCTGCGGCTGAATATCCTAAGTATGTCTCAGATCGATGTGCGGGCCGAGCAGCAGTACTACGCGCCCAAAAAGGGCGTGCATGATTTGGTTCACATGGGGAGCTGGAGCAACAAGTCTGGGCTTGACGAGATGATGGACTTCTACGACGATATGCTCTGGCAGTCCTTCTACGCCGCTTCGCTCTCCCCCAGCTATCTCAACCGTCAGCCCTATGGCTTCCTTGTGCAGGATCACAGCATCTATTTGGTGCAGCAGGAGGATGCCTACACCGATAATTTGGATGCCGCATTGGATCTCGGTATTGTCATGCTCCACTTCTCCGCCGTCGCCTCCCGGTGGGCGGGGCAGGTACGCTGGGAACTTTCACCTGCTGCGCCCGACGGCCTGCCGGAAGGACTTCGCTCCGCTGCGGTGTACCACATGTAACGACTCTGGGGGAAGCAAGGCAACGGTAAAATGCGCGATCGTCGATCCGCGGTTGAGCGTATGTTTCATTAGAAAAGAAGAACCTATCAGTCAGAGTCTGAGTAAGGAAAATAGGAGGTATATTTTATATGGCTATCCAAACGATAACAGATGCCATCCGCTATGTAGGGGTGGATGATAACACATTGGCACTCTTTGAAAACCAGTACCCCGTCCAGCCTATGGGAGTGAGCTACAACTCCTATGTCATTCTGGACGAGAAGATCGCCGTGATGGACAGCGTGGACGCACGGGCGGCGGAGGAATGGCTTTCCAATGTAGCGCAGGTGTTGGAGGGGCGCAACCCCGACTATCTTGTGGTCACACACATGGAGCCGGATCATTCCGGCAGCCTCATGCGGATAGCGCAAGAGTACCCGGAGATGAAGATCGTGGGAAACGCGAAAACATTTACCATAATCAAGCAGTTCTTTGGCACGGGTGCATTGTCGGAAGACCGTATGCTGGAGGTTGGCGAGGGCAGCACGATCTCTCTGGGCTCACACCGGCTGCGCTTCCTGCTGGCACCGATGGTACACTGGCCGGAGGTGATGACGGCGTATGAGGAAACGGAAAAAATCCTGTTCTCGGCGGATGCCTTCGGCCGCTTCGGTTCACTGGAACGGACTGCCCGTGCCCCCTGGGCGCCGCAGGCCCGGCGGTATTATTACAACATCGTCGGAAAGTATGGCGCACAGGTGCAGGCGCTGCTGAAAAAAATCTCCGCGCTGGAGATCAAAACGATCTGCCCGCTCCATGGTCCCGTGCTTACAGAAGGGCTGGAGAAGTATCTGCGGCTCTATGATCTCTGGTCACAATGGAAACCGGAAGAACCGGAGGGCATACTGATTGCCCACGCATCCATCCATGGAAATACTGCCCATGCGGCGAAGACCCTCGAGGGTAAATTAGAGAAAAAAGGCGTGCAGGTCAACATATGTGATCTCACTGTGACAGATCTTTCCTACGCTGTTGCCAGTGCGTTCTACTGCGGGAAACTGGTGTTGGCCTGCTCCACTTATGACGGAGGATTGTTCCCGCCCATGAAGGCCTTTTTGGATCATTTACAGACAAAGGGATTCCGAAACCGCAGGATCGGCCTTATGGAAAACGTCTCATGGGCCCCTGCTGCCGCGCGGCAGATGCGCGCCGAGTTGGAAAAGATGAAGGAACTCCGACTGTGTGAAACGGAGGTATTGCTGTGCGGCGCACTGAACCAAACCAGCGAAGCGCAGATGGACGCTCTGGTGGCGGAGCTCTGCGCGGAATAAGCCGCAACAAACCGCAGCTATTCTCGTACAGATGATGGTCTTACTCATCTGCTTTATGTCCCAAGGGCAGAGTACCGTCATCTCAGGATGAGGTCACAATGTGGTGTGGGGCGAGACCGGAGTCTTGAGAATACCCAAACAAAGGAAAGGAGCTGACAGATATGGCAGCTATGAATATGAATCAGGAGCAGTTTAAGCAGTTGATCCGGGAGGAAAAGCCTGTTTTGGTGGATTTCTGGGCGCCCTGGTGCAGCTATTGCCGGAGGATCGGCCCTGCGTATGAGAAGATTGGAGAGGAATACGCGGACAGCCTTGCCGTCGGCAAAATCAACATTGACGAGGAGCCGCAGCTGGCGGGGGCCGAGGGGATCGAGGACATCCCAACTCTGGTGCTGTACCGGAACGGAAAGGCCGTGGATTCCATCACCGCGCCCGGCTCAAAGGCAGAAATCGACCGTTTCATTCAGGAAGCCTTGGCGAAATAACGGAGGGTTCAGATATGAACAACAATCATGTTTATGATATGCTCGTGGTGGGCGGCGGCCCGGGCGGCTACACCGCCGCCCTGTACGCGGCCCGGGCGGGGCTGGACACCATCGTGCTGGAAAAACTGTCCGCCGGTGGGCAGATGGCCCTGACCGAGCAGATCGACAACTATCCCGGCTTTGAGGACGGAATCGACGGCTTCTCTCTGGCGGAGAAGATGCAAAAGCAGGCGGAGCGCTTCGGGGCACGCAGCGAATACGCAGAAGTCCTCCGTATGGATCTGACGGCGGTTCCCAAGCTCGTGGAGACCAGCGAGGGGATCTTCCGGGGGAAAACCGTGGTGCTGGCCACCGGCGCAGACCCCAGAACGCTGGGCGTTGCCGGAGAGACGGAGCTGTTGGGCCGGGGCGTGGCCTACTGCGCCGCCTGCGACGGGATGTTTTACAAGGGCAAAACGGTGGTCGTGGTGGGCGGCGGCAATTCCGCCGCAGCAGATGCCCTCCTTCTCAGCCGCGTGGCGAAAAAAGTGATCCTCGTCCACCGCAGAGACACCCTGCGGGCCACCAATATCTATCACGAGCCGCTGGCACAGGCCGAAAACGTGGAATTCCGTTGGAACAGCGTCGTTTCTGCGCTGCTTTCCGGGGACAGGCTGACCGGCGTCCGCCTGCGGGACACCGTCACCGGTGAGGAAAGCGTGGTGGACTGCGACGGTGTATTTGTCAGCGTGGGCCGACAGCCCGCCACGGCGCTGGCGGTGGGTCAACTGGAGCTGGACGGCGGCGGCTATATCGTGGCCGGAGAGACCACGGAAACCAGTATTCCCGGCGTTTACGCCGTGGGCGACGTGCGGACGAAGCCTCTCCGTCAGGTGGTCACCGCCGTGGCGGACGGCGCGGTGGCAGTCCACATGGCGGAGAAATATATCACGGAAAACCGATAAGGGAGGTAGATTGAAAAAGCCATGTTTAAGGTCAGGCCGGATACGACCGCAGTGGGGATGCCGACATATCTGCAAGGCAAACTGCCAGAGTGATGGCAGATAAGATAACCCATGTAAGATCGGGAGATATGTTGTCTCTCCATATCCAGTCCACGCAACAGTGAGCAACTGAACACAAAACACAGCCACAGATGTACTCTGCGGCTGTGTTTTTATGCGTAATATACCGCGTGACAAGCGGTTTTACTGTGACGGCGTCACATAATTTGAGAAAATCGGCTTCGAGGCAGCTTTTGGAGCACAAGCCCTTTATGGTTGTTGACAGAGAAAAAATACCAGAGTGGGAACGAGGCGACCACATGGCTCCGCTGAAAAAAGCACTGGAACACGAGATGCTGGTCACCGCCAGCATCAATGCCATCTACGCCGCCGCATACGAGGTCAGGGACTTCCGCACCATGTAGATGCTGGCCTGGTTCATCAAGGAACAGGGCGAGGAGGAGAAGAACGCCGCTGACCTCATTACCAAGATAGAGCTGTTCGGCGGTGACAGCAAAGGGCTGTATATGCTAAACAGCGAGCTGAAGGCACGGGTCTACACCGCGCCCTCGCTGGTGCTGTAAGCCCCGCGTGTCTGCGGGCTTTCGCATCAGGCAAAAGGCAGACTACATACAGGTGGCCTGCCTTTTCTTCCACCAGATGGTTAGAGTATACTAACTATGCATAAAACAGAAAGGACTTCAGAACTTGAACAAGGAAAAGGAGATCGAAACCATTACCCTCATGGTGCGCCGGTATTGTTGTGGCGTGCATGGGACAAGGGGCGAGGCGCTTTGTCCGGCGTGCAATGCACTGCTGGAATACGCCAGAGAGCGGCGGGACAGATGCCTGCACGGGAAAATTTAGTGGCACTTTGAATCCTTTCCGAGAGGCACAATGTGGCAAAAAATAAAGAAGAGATAAGGGCAACGGCTATGAAAGAACGAAAGACCTTCTGGGACAAAAATGCCGGTCGTTACGACTGCTTTATGCGAAAGGATCGGGCGGCGTATGAGGAGATGTACACGCTGATCCGGCCGGTCGTGAAAGCCAAGACGGTGCTGGAGCTTGCCACCGGTACGGGACTGATCGCAAAGCACATCGTGAATGCGGCGGCGCATATTGAGGCGACAGACGCCTCTGCGGAGATGATTGCAGAGGCCAAGCGGGACGACCGCTCGGCGAAGCTGTACTTTTCCGTGCAGGATATGTTCCGCCTGCCCTATGCGGATAAGTCCTTTGATGTGGTGATCGTGTCCAATGCGCTGCACATCGTGCCGCAGCCGGAAAAAGCCCTGCAAGAAATCAAGCAGGTGCTGAAAGAGGATGGCGTGCTCATCGCGCCGACCTTCACCCACGCGGGGAACTCGTTTTCCGGCAAGGTCAAGGCGTTTTTCATGAAGCTGGCGGGCTTCCCTCTCCACAGCAGATGGACGAGCGAGGAATACCTGCGTTTCCTGCGGCAAAACGGCTGGACGGTGCGGAAAAGCGCTGTTCTGAAAGCTTCGTTCCCATTAACCTATGCCGAATGTGTGAAATCGTAGGGATAAGATACAATCAAGCCATACAAGAGATACGAGGGAGGCAAGGAACATGTACGATATCGTCTTACCGTTTCAGCATGGTGCATCATCGGACTATTGGGTGTTCTGTTTATAAGATCATTGGGATTCCGAGAGTTTCATCAAGAGAAAATCATCCCTTGGCTCGTGGGGATTGCTATGATTTTCTTCCTGATAGCACTCATGTTTAACTAGAACTGAAAGCCGTTGAATATGCTCTAAGCAAATCAGGTCACTCAACCGCTGCACCGCAAAGGTGGAAAGCCAGAAATTTTTGAATTTCCGGGTGCTGTCCAATGCAGTGGAGTTGTAGATAATGTGATTGTGAATGTGTTTCCTGTCCGTGTGAGTGGCAACGATAAACGCATACTTACCCTTGGTAAACCGCATGGCAAGCTCATAACCGACCTTGTTGGCTTCCTCGGCAGTGATCTCTCCGGGCTTGAACGATTGCCGAATCTGATAGGCAATCACGTCACTTTTTTGTCTGCGCCCAGTGACAAGTTCATACTGCCGTTTGGACAGCATAAATTCTTCGTCTGCGGTCAATGGGCTGCACTCATAGCTGCTGACCAACTCTCCCTTGTTCGTTTTGTCAGGATTCTGGGCATAGTCCGTGCGGCTTTTCAGGCAGGCCGCAACCGACTTGCCCTTGTTTTTGTGCAGCGCGATCAAACGTGTTGCAGCCAATTCTACCACCTCCCGGCAAAAGAAAATGCCGCACAATGGCGGCATAAAGATTTTATAATTCTGCAACCCAGCCACTGAACCATTCCACGGCTTCTACAATGACTGTTCCGGCGGTGATGAGCAGGAAGCAGCCAAACTCCGCCACCAGCAAGATCAAAAACTACAGCCACTCCCGGCAGTACAGCGTATAAAGACCGCAGCCGAAGATATACAGCATCGGCAGTGCCAGCACAAACGCTGACAGGTTCAGCGTCCATTTCAGCATCAGCGCAAGGAAAGCCGTAAGCAGCCAAAACGGGAAAACGATCATCTTAAAAACGAACCTCATATCTAGCACCTACCCTTCGTCCCTATTATAAAGGCATCTCCACACCCCTTGCAAGGATGTCAACCCTTATGTACCCCCGCAGCCCTCCAACTGCGGGGGAAATTTTAGAGTTCAGCCAGTTTGGAAAGGATTTGTTTTCCAATGTCAATCAGCTCATCCAGCCGCTGTCGCAGGTCCTCCATGTCAGCGGCGTAGACCCGACCGTTTTCATTGGCGGCTTTGGCATACTGGTTCAGGTTGTTGCTGCACATTTGCAGGAGGTACGCCATGCGGCGCAATTCTTTCAAGTCCAGATGCAGGCAATAGCCGTCCAGTGCCATTTTGCGGATATAGGCACTCAGGCTGCGGATACCCATGCCCAGCATTTTCTTATAAATGCGATTCTTCTCAGCTTTTGTGGTTCTCAGGATGATGATCTCATCCCGCTTTTCCCTCACCGGGCATCACCATCCTTGTCGTAATAACTGCGAAAAGGCTTCACCGGCTCCGGCTTATCCGACTTTTCCTCCAGTGCCGCCAACACCGAGGGGCGGCGAGGTGCATCCTCCTGTTCTTCCTCGTCCTGTTCCGGCTCGTGGCTCTTTTCGTCCACATCCAACTGAGCGTTCAGCTCTGCAAGGCGAGCCGACTTTTCAGCCAGTTCTTCTTCCTGCGGGAAGGGCTTTTCCACCTCAATCTGCGCCGCCGCCTGCTGCTGATGCAAGGTGGCTAGTTCATTCTCAGCAGAGTTAATGCGCTCCGGGAAGTTGTTCAGCGAATTATCCAGACGGATAATATTGCCCAGCGGGTCGGTGCCCAGTGCTACCGGGTACCTCCGCTGACCCTTCAGAATCGCCTGATATTCGCTGCGGAAGGTATCGAACCGCAGAGACAACTCAAAGCCCCGGTAGCTGCCGATCACTTTTTCTTCGGCGTTGGGCAGTTCGGAGCAGGCAAGCACCAGACGCTCACCGGCGGTCTTTTTCTCATCGTAGGTCACGCCCTTGATGGTCATGCCGCAGAAACCCTCTTGCACCTGCGGGTGGGCAGCGGCAAGCTGTGCGTCCGCTTTCACTCCGGCAATATAGGCATTCGTTTCCTGAATGTCAGCCGGGAATTTTGTGAGCAGCTTATCTTCCAGACGGAACTTCTGGCTTTGGTGGTCGGCTTTCAGCACTTTCAGTTTCGCCACCTGCACATCCAAATCCATCTTTTCCTTGATGAGCGGATTTCCGGCGCACAGTGCCTTGATCTCTGCATAAGACAAAGCCTGTTCGTCCACATCATCGCAAGAGCGTACCGGGGATTTTGAAGTCATGATTTGGCTGATGAATCGCTATTTATTCTCCAAAGTTTGATCGGGTAAGAGGATGACATTACTGCCAACCCCTCCCCTAAGAACCGTACGTGAGAGTTTCCCCTCATGCGGCTCAAGCCTTTCATAGAGCTCCCGTTAGGGAACCCGGCTCAACAAAACAAGAATCGTTTTTGTGCAATACGGCATGACATTCGGGATGCACCATTTCCAGCCATGGCGACTTCCCGCTTCGGAACACCTTATGAACCTTGAAACTCGTTTCCGAGGTAATAGGCTCATTGCATACTGGGCAACAGCGGTGCTGATTTCTCCATACTTTCAGGAGTTTTTCGCGTCCGTTAGTGCTATTCAGCATTTTCTCACCATCGCGCTCTTCATAATAACCATTCCATCGCTCATCGAAGGGATTTGCGTTAGAGACAATTTTCTTAAATCGGATGATTTTGGTGTCCGTTGCATATTCAAGGGCAAAGTAGGATTGCTCACCGTTTTTCTTGGTGCGCTCCTCTGCGGCAAAAGTCCAGTTTCGGGTTCCGATGCGATGCCAGTATTTCGCTGCTATCCACCGTCTGCCTTTGTTCTTATGCCTGCGCTTTGCCCACTGCCAAAGACAATTGTAAATCTGATAGTCGATTTTGCTGAATGTTTCAGCGGATACAACAAATCGCTGGTTGTTGACCCATCCACGGATAACCGGGTTGAGCTGGCGAATCAGGGAATCCTGCTTTGCCGATTTGTTGCTCTTGACGATTTCACGCACCTTTTTCAGCAGAGAGCCGACCGACTGCTTCGAGGGCTTGATTAGAAGTTTTCCGTTGTACTTTCGGATGTTCTTTCCCAAGAAGTCAAATCCATCATCAATGTGAGTGATGACCGTCTTTTCTTCAGATAACTGCAACCCACGTTCCGTCATGAAATCTCTGATAATAGGGAGCACTTCTTCACGCAGAAATTCCGGGCTTTCTCCGGTTACGATAAAGTCGTCAGCATAGCGCACGAAGTTCATCTTATTAAAATGAGTTTTACCATTGACCTTTTTGCGGGTCGGCAGTCGTTCCTTTAAGAGCCGTTCCAGTCCATCCAGCGTCATATTCATCAGAGTAGGCGAGATGGCTCCACCTTGCGGTGTGCCTTCCTCAGTGGGGAAAAGTTGCTTTGTATCAACGTACCCACACTTTAACCACTTCTGTAAAACCTGCGTATCCATCGGGATATTCTCCATAAGCCATTCATGACTGATGTGGTCGAAGCATCCCTTGATGTCACCTTCAAGAATCCACTGAGGAGACTTGCCCTTGTTCAGGTCGGCGAAACACTGCTCGATTGCATCGTGTGTGCTTCTGCCGATTCGGAATCCGTAGGAGTTGGGGTCGCCGTAGGTTTCAGCAAGCGGTTCCAATGCAAACTTGTATAGGGTCTGCATGGCACGGTCTGTCATTGTCGGAATGCTCAGAGGCCGCAGTTTGCCGTTTTTCTTCGGAATATAAACACGTTTCAGGGGCTGAGGACGGTATCCTCTCCGTTTCAGTTTACTGATTGCCTTGAATTTTGCCTCAGGAGTTAGCCACAATTCATGGTCAACTCCAGCCGTATTTTTACCACGATTGCTTGTTACCCGCTTCACTGCCAAGGCTTTGGAGTAAAACGAGTGAGTTAACAGCCATTGCAGCGTTTTTACCTTGCTGTAATGACCTTCTTGTTGAGCCTTTACGATACGCATTTGCAGCTTTTTAACATAAGCACGAGCCTTGTTCCAGTCGATGCTGTCCCAATTTCCCGCTCTGCAAGTCGGTGCACACGATTTCTCGTTCATTTGCAATTCCTCCTTTTTCAAAAGTTCTGTAAATTCTCTCGTAAAGAAAGACCATAGATGGAAGTCTGCCTGCTTTCGCATGAGGTGATGTTGCAACCTCTATCCGTCCCCATTACAGGGTCGGCATTCGCTTTTTCCATCTTTCTTCTACCCGCATTTCATAAAGTCCCCTTACGGTTTCCGTCCGATTGCTCGGAGAAATACGGGCTTACCACGTTCCACTTATTCAACAGTATGGGTTAGGCTTCGCCTCTCCGCCGACAGCTTTGTGTCCATGTATTCCCACTGTACAGGGGAATAGCCAGCTGCGTTACCATTTTGGTTCAGGCTTGTCAGCAACTTTAGCCTGTTCAGCTTTAACGACGTTTATCAGCGATTCACATTACATTAACCATACCATACAAGTCAGGCTCCCCGACCGCATCGTTGCTTGCAGTCTATTGCTTTCGCCTTGCGGTTTCTGCTTGAACCCTTTCGGGTGGGGCTACCCTTGTCCTGTCACGCTTCCTCACAGCCGTTACCAGCTGCTTTGTTGACAGTAGACTACTGCTAATGGAATAACAGGTCTGGTCATTGCCAGACAGTTGAATTAAGCGACTTCGTGTCGCACGAACAAGTAGCTGTCAAAAGTTCCCTCTGTGACGTAGTTGAACACCTTGACTTCCTTATTCATATTGCCCTGCCGGATAATGCGTCCGTTGCGCTGGGTCATGTCGCTGGGCTTCCAGCCGACATCCAAGTGATGCACCGCCGCAAGCCGCTGTTGGACGTTCGTTCCGGCTCCCATTTTTGCGGTGCTGCCGAGCAGAATCCGCACATCGCCGGAGCGCACTTTGGAGAACAATGCGGCCTTTTTTGCTTCGGTGTCGGCATTGTGGATGAACTCAACTTCACTTTCCGGCACCCCGGCGGCGACCAATTTCTTGCGAATATCATCGTAGACATTAAAGCTGCCATCGTTCTTTGGTGTCGAGAGGTCGCAGAACAGAAGCTGGGTCAGCTTCTGGTCTTTGCCCTCCTCCCAGATCCTCAGCATGTTCCGCACACAGACGTTCAGCTTGCTGTTGGGGTCGTCCGGCAGCATGGGGTTCATCAGACGCACATCCAAGCCAATTTTTCTGCCGTCGTTGGTGACGCAGAGCATATTGTCCACGGAGGCATCTACTGCACCGGAGTGGATTTCTGCAGCACATTTGCTCAGTTCCTGCACCATTTCCTTTTGAATTTCGGACGGCTTTGCCACCACGGTTTCAAACTTTGCAACCGGCACCGGCAGATGAAGCTGGTCGGAAGTTTTAATGTCCGCAACCTCCTTGAACATGGACATCAACTCCGGGAGGTTGAAAAACTTGGCGAACCGGGTGCGGGCACAGTAGCCGGTACCCTCCGGGGCAAGCTCAATGGCCGTGGTCGTCTCACCAAAGGTGGATGCCCAGCAGTCGAAGTGCGTCAGCTTTTTCTGCTGCAAGGTGCTGTACTGGAGGTACCGCATGACCGTGTACAACTCGGTCATGGAGTTGCTCACCGGGGTGCCGGTAGCGAACACCACGCCACGCCCGCCGGTGATCTCGTCCAGATAGCGGCACTTGCCGAACATATCGCTGGATTTCTGCGCTTCGCTGGTGGATAATCCTGCGACATTCCGCATTTTTGTAGTCAAAAAGAGGTTCTTGTAGAAATGGCTTTCGTCCACAAAAAGCCTGTCAACGCCCAGTTGCTCGAAGGTAACTACATCATCCTTACGCTCATCGGAGCGCAGTTTTTCCAGCTTTGTTTCCAGCGTTTTCCGGGTCTTTTCTATCTGCTTGATGGAGAAATTCTCGCCTGCGTGGACTTTCAGCTCATTGATGGCGGCAAGCGTTTCATAAATTTGCTCCTGAATGATACGCTCCTGCCGCTCAAAGGACAGCGGGATGCGCTCAAACTGGCTATGCCCGATGATGACGGCATCGTAGTCCCCGGTGGCGATGCGGGCGCAGAATTTTTTGCGGTTGGCGGTCTCAAAGTCCTTGCGCCGTGCCACCAAAAGTTTGGCGTTGGGGTAGAGGTTCAGAAACTCCGATGCCCACTGCTCCGTTAGGTGATTCGGCACGACAAAAAGCGATTTTTGGCATAATCCCAGCCGTTTTGCTTCCATGGCAGACGCCGCTATTTCGTAGGTTTTTCCCGCACCAACTTCGTGCGCAAGCAACGTATTACCGCCATAAAGCACATGGGCGATGGCGTTGCGCTGGTGTTCCCGGAGGGTGATTTCCGGGTTCATGCCGACAAAATGGATGTGGCTTCCGTCATACTCACGGGGGCGGGTAGAGTTGAACAGCTCGTTATACTGCTTCACCAGCGCAATGCGCCGCTGAGGGTCCTGCCAGACCCAGTTGGCGAACGCATCCTTAATGACCTGCTGTTTCTGCTGCGCCAGCATGGTCTCCCGCTTGTTCAGCACACGCTTGGGCTTGCCCTCGGCATCCTCGACGGTGTCGTAGATGCGGACATCTTTCAGGTTGAGCGTTTCTTCCAGAATCTTATAGGCATTGGCACGGGATGTGCCGTAGGTCTCGGAGGAGATAATGTCGCCCCGCCCCGTAGCCGTTTTGCCCTCCACACGCCATTCTGCGGTATAAGGAGAATAACGCACCTTGACCGCGTGGCGCAGATAGTAGGGGATCTGGAAGGTCTCGGTCATAAACTTTTGGATAATATCCGGGTCGAGCCACGTTGCACCCAAGCGCACATCAATTTCGGAGGCTTCCAGTTCTCTGGGCTGTGCTTTCTCCAATGCGGTGACATTGACGGCAAATTCCGGGTTGGTCTCGGCGGCAAACTGCGCCATCCGCAGCTTTGCCCGGACATCGCCGGACAGGTACTCGTCTGCCATCTGCCAGCCCGCTTCCGGGTCGGTGGGGTCGGCGGCAGGGTCCTTGAAGATCACACCGGAAAGTTCGGTGGTAATGCGCCCATACTCACCGGGAGTGCCCAGCAGCTCTGCCATATAGGGCAGGTCCACCTTGCCATGTTCCCCGATGGACACCGCCAACGCTTCGCTGGGGGTATCCACACTGGTGACGGTGCGCTCCGGGCGAATGGTGCGTTTCGTGAACATCGCCGCTTTGGATTTAAGCTGCCCCTGCTCGTCCAGATTTTCCAAGGAGCAGAGCAGATAGTAAGAGGAATCCTGCTCAAACAGTCGCCCGTTTTTGCGGTCATTCAGCAGACCATATTTGGCGGTAAAGGCATCGTAGGCGGCGTTCAGCTTTGCCTGTGTCGTCTGAATGTCCTCGTCCGGGAAGTCGTTCAACTGCTGTTCGATCAGCTCGTTGACGATCTGCCGCAGCTCCACCATGCCGGTGACACGCCCCTTGGCGGTGTCGGACAGCTCCACCTGTGTCATTACGGAATTTTCCCGATAGAAAACCTCGCCGTCCACCACGGTGTAGGAGAAATTCTTCACCTCCGGGTCGGCAGGCAGGGTGCGCCGGGTGGTTTCTTCCTCGGCAATGTCGGGAGCGTCCACCTCTGCGGCAGTATACTGCCCTTCAATATGCCGAACTGCTTCTGTAAGCTGGTCGGCAAGGTTTGCGCCCTCGATGGGCGCAACGGTCAATTCCTCTCGTCCGTACTGGGTACTTTCGGTGGTGAGCTGCCCCAGCACCATCTCCGGGTGGTCCACAAAATACTGGTTGATGGCAAAGCCGTCCTCGGTCTTGCCAAGCTGCACCCATGCAGGCTCAATGTCCTCAGGGCGGTCACGCTTCTGCAAAAAGATAATATCGCTGACAACATCCGTACCAGCGTTAGCACGGAACGCATTATTCGGCAGACGGATCGCACCCAGCAAATCGGCACGTTCTGCCATGTGCTTGCGGGCGGTGCTGTCCTTGCTGTCCATGGTGTAACGGCTGGTGACGAACGCCACGACACCGCCCGGTCGCACTTGGTCGATAGCTTTGGCGAAAAAGTAGTTGTGGATGGAGAACCCCAGCTTGTTGTACGCCTTATCGTTGACTTTGTACTGACCAAAGGGCACGTTGCCCACCGCCAAATCGTAGAAATCACGGCGGTCGGTGGTCTCAAAGCCGGCAACAGTAATGTCAGCCTGCGGATACAGCATCTTGGCAATGCGTCCGGTGATGCTATCCAGTTCCACGCCGTACAGACGGCTATCCTGCATGGTGTCCGGCAGCATCCCAAAGAAGTTGCCCACGCCCATACTAGGCTCCAGAATGTTGCCAGACCGGAAGCCCATGCGTTCCACTGCATCGTAGATACCACGGATGACGGTGGGGCTGGTGTAGTGGGCATTCAGGGTGCTGGAACGGGCGGCAGCATACTCGTCCTCGGAAAGCAGCCCTTTCAGCTCTGCGTATTCCTTTGCCCAACTATCTTTGCCGGGGTCAAAGGCATCCGCCAGACCGCCCCAGCCCACATACTGGGAAAGCACCTGCTGCTCCTCGG
>OJKK01000101.1_pt1 | contig 43886 bp, 48 predicted proteins | sample 1596551 | NCBI WGS metagenome assembly OJKK01 (sample SAMEA4350131, study PRJEB24818) | metagenome | biome: human; feature: gut; material: faeces | place: Denmark | collected 2013-09 | reverse complement strand
GGGCGCCCCGCCGTTTCCCGGGCGCTTTTGTCTTATGATAAGGTTATTTTACTTTATCTAGATAAAGTTGTAAAGTGTGAAAGTGACCGTGTTTTCATTTTTATGATACGATTTTTCTGTGCGTTTGTACAGAAAGGCGAAATGATTTCACGAAAGCCCGCTTTGAGATGATGCAGGCGCAAAAAAAGAGCCGCCGCACAGCGTTTTCCGTGCAGCGGCTCCTCGCCGTTTTATTCTCAGCCCAGCAATTCCAGCACGCCGCTCTTGGGACGTGCGCCGACGGCCTGACGAACCAGCTTACCGTTCTCGAACAGCAGCAGGGTGGGGATGCTCATGACGCCGAACTCGGCAGCCAGCTCGGGCTGCTCGTCCACATTGACCTTGCCCACCTTGACATCGGTGCGCTCCTCGGCCACCTCGTCCACGACGGGGCTCAGCATCCGACAGGGGCCGCACCAGGCGGCCCAGAAATCGAGCAGGACGGGCTGAGCGCTCTTCAGCACCTCGGTCTCAAAGTTTTCTTTCGTGATGGTGATGACTGCCATATCGTTTCCCTCCATAAAGAGCGTTTTTTCATCTGACAGGGACAGTATACCCCAAACTCCGGCGTTTTTCCGTGAGCAAGTCACATAAAAAGCCCGGGGCAGGCATTTTCTGCTCCGGGCTCCGGAAATTATTTTGCGATTTCAGGCTCAGATGTCCTTCAGGGCGTTCTTGCCGGCGACGTAGCCGTAGTACATGGCCATGGAGTGGCTGACGCCCTTCAGGCCGATGGGGTACTCGGTGGCAAAGCGGTTGCCCTGGATGTTGCCGGCGACGTACAGGCCGGGGATGCCCTATTCCACACCGGTCTGGCGGATGGTGGAAAACTACGAATCGGTCTACGCCGAGCTTCTGGCCGGGCGGGGGATGTTCCTCTGCCCGATGATATACCCGGCCTTCCCTGCCGGGTGGCACATCCCGCTGCATCTGTCCCTCCCGGACACCCGCCTGCTGACCCTGCGGGATGACCCCCGCCCCGAGATATGCACCCTGCGCAAAGTCTTCGCCGAGGTGTACGCCGAGAGGGAAAAGCTGATAAAAGCTCTGTGAGATGCAAAAACGCCGCCGTGCAATATCCGGGTGGTCATAAAACAGTAAATCCTCCGTATGGTTCAGATCATACGGAGGATTTGTTTATGTCTAATCTTCAAACTTGCTGGCGGTAAACGGTTTGCCAAAACCGTTTACGGACGACAAGTCCACAGAGGATAGCCGCTTTAGCGGCGCAAGGGGGTGTAGCCACCTTGACGGAACGAAGTAACGCAACCATTCTCGGTCAAGCAGTTTTCTCCTGCTGACGGAGAATGAAGCTCCGCAGGACGCACTTCTATACTCTCGATCGAGAGTATAGAAGTGCGTCCTTTCGTTCCTAAAGGGATTTTTCGTTTGCTTCTCTCTTCGACAAATCATAAGTTGTCAATCAGATTTGAATTTGAAATTCTCCGAACTCAAACAGTCCGTTTCCTTGTTTGAGTTGTCCGTTTCTCTCCAATTGCGCAAATCCAGCTTCGATTGTGTTTATCAATGAAACAGGAATATTCAGCTCGTGATGACCAGGCATAATCCTTTCTATTTTGAATTTCTGCACCTGCTTTACAGACTGATAGAAAAGCTGCGGGTCGGTGGTTGGATAAAAGGCATAAAGGCATCCCTTGTAGACCAAATCGCCGGAATACAGGTATTTTCGTCCCTGCTCGTAAAAACAACAGTGTCCGGGAGAGTGGCCCGGCGTGTGAATTACCTGAATAACTCGTCCACCTAAATCCAATAAATCGCCATCGTGCAGAATTTTTTGCGGCTCTCCCTGAAAAACCTGATAAGCGTTAATATCAAACTCTGGCGGAAAATTACAAGGAATTTTTGCCAGATTATCCTTAACAACCTGCATCGGTATGGGAAACCTGACGGATAGCCAATTCTTTTCCTTTTCATGTACGGCGATATTATCAAAATATTTATGCCCGCCGATGTGATCCCAGTGAATATGGGTTGTAACCACCATAATAGGCAACTTCGTTAAGCTGTCTACGATTTCTCTAATATTTGAAACACCCAACCCGGTATCAATGAGAACTGCACTTTCCTCACCACATAACAGATAGCAGTGTGTTTCTTCCCAGTGCTTATACTCACTAATCGCAAATGTTTGGGAATCAATTTTTTCGACGGTAAACCATTCACTCATATACTATGCTCGCTTCTGTAAATTCCGATTTGTCTCGTGCTTTTTCAATAAATTATACTAGAAAATTATGAAGAAATCTACCGTTAGGATAAGACCGCCCGAATATGTTTGGCTCGGGCGGTCTCGGTATCAATCATAAATCAATTCAAACTTCACGATAGCTTCTGCCTGCGCCGTGCAAGCGTTCGTCTGCCGTACCCATTCCATTTGGTTTTCGGCTTTCAGCTGTTCGGTCACGCCGTTTCGCTTCGCCAGCTCCGGCACGATCAGCTCCATGCGGTTTCGTGCCGCTTTGTTGATTTCAGCACAATACTGTCTTACGCACACCTGCCAATGCACAGCGGCGTTCGTTATTTCAGAGAAAGAGCTTACTTGCCCAGCATTTCCTTTGCGGTCTTGCAGATGGTGGCAGCGTCCAGACCATACTCCTTCAGCAGGTCCCATGCGGGGCCGGAGCAGCCGAACTTGTCCTGCACGCCGACGCGGCGGACAGGGGTAGGCAGCTTCTCGCTGAGCAGGGAGCAGACAGCCTCGCCCAGACCGCCGATGACGTTATGCTCCTCGGCGGTGACGATCTTACCGCACTCCCTGGCAGCCTTGAGGATGATGTCCTCATCCAGAGGCTTGATGGTGTGGATGTTGATGACGCGGGCGTGGATGCCCTCGGCGGCCAGGGTCTCAGCGGCCTTGCGGGCCTCGTTGACCATCAGGCCGGTGGCCACGATGGCAATATCACTGCCCTCGGTGAGCTGCTCGCCCTTGCCGATCTCGAAATGATAGTTGGCCTCATCGTGGAACACGGGAACAGCCAGACGGCCAAAGCGGAGGTAGACAGGACCCTGCATCTCGTAGGCGGCGCGGACAGCAGCGCGTGCTTCCACGTCGTCGGCGGGGCAGATGATGGTCATGCCGGGCAGGCTGCGCATGAGGGCGAAGTCCTCGCAGCACTGGTGGGAAGCGCCGTCCTCACCGACGGAGATGCCGCCGTGGGTAGCGCCGATCTTCACGTTCAGGTGGGGGTAGGCCACGGAGTTGCGGATCTGCTCAAAGGCACGGCCCGCAGCGAACATCGCAAAGCTGGACACGAAGGGGACATAGCCCATGGTGGACAGGCCGGCGGCGACGCCCATCATGTTGGCCTCGGCGATGCCGCAGTCGAAGTGGCGGTCCGGGTAAGCCTTGCGGAACACACCGGTCTTGGTAGCGGCAGCGAGGTCGGCGTCCAGTACCACCAGATTGTCGTGGCCCTCAGCGGCCAGTGCTTTCAGAGTATTGCCGTAGCTCTCGCGGGTAGCGATCATTTTCACATCTGCCATCTTACTTCTCCTCCTGTTCCAGCGCGGCGTAGGCTGCGTTCAGCTCCTGCATGGCCGCAGCGTACTCCTCGTCGTTGGGGCCTTTGCCGTGCCAATCCACAGAGTTGGTCATAAAGGAGACGCCGGCACCCTTGACGGTGTCCAGAATGATGCAGGTGGGCTTGTCGTTCTCGGCGTGGAACGCCTTGATGGCGGACTCGATCTGGTCGTAGTCGTGGCCGTTGATGGTCAGGACGTTGAAGTTGAACGCCTTGAGCTTTTCTTCCAGCGGGGCGCTGTTCATGACCGTCTCGGTGGTGCCGTCGATCTGGAGGTGGTTGCGGTCCAGCATGACGCAGAGGTTGGAGAGCTTATAGTGGGCGGCGAACATGAAAGCCTCCCAGCACTCGCCCTCTTCCACCTCACCGTCACCGAGGATGGTGTAGACATTGATGGGCTTGCCGCTGTGCTTTGCGCCCAGAGCCATGCCGCAGGCGGCAGACACGCCCTGACCCAGACTGCCGGTGGACATATCCACGCCCGGAGTCTCATTCATGTTGGGGTGGCCCTGCAGGTAGCTGCCGATCTTGCGCAGAGTCTTGAGGTCTTCCACCGGGAAGAACCCGCGCTCGGCCAGCGTGGCGTAAAGTGCCGGAGCTGCATGGCCCTTGGAGAGCACGAAGCGGTCGCGGTCCGGTTTTTTCGGCTCCTTGGGGTCGATGTTCATATCCACGAAGTAGAGGTAAGACAGCACCTCGGCGATGTCCAGACTGCCGCCCGGATGGCCGCACTTGGCGCTGTGAGTTCCCTCGATCACGCCCATGCGGATGTGACAGGCGTGCTTGGCAAGGGTAAGCTTTTCTGCATTTGTCATGATGGTCCTCCCGTATGAACCTCAGAAGTTGCAAGTATACAGCCGCGCAAGGCACGGCTCCCGCCGCCCCATTGCGCTATAATTCAAGTTTATATTATCTATTCTGTGCAAAAAGGTCAAGCTTCTTACAGCAAAATGTACACAGGCGGTCAAAAACTGCTCCAAACGCCTTCTTTTTTGGTCAATTTGCAGCCTGTCCGGGGGCGGTCTTGACAAATCCTGCGGCACTCTGCTATAATTTTCACGATTTCCGGCAGGAAGCCGGGCCTGCGGGCCGAAGCCCGCCTTACACTCTTTTCAGCCGCCGCATTTTTCAAACAGACGCCATGAAGGGGTCTGCCGTTGGCTTGCAAGCCGACTGGCAGGCCCTTTTTTGTTTTTCTGCGGCGCAGTCACAGGAGGAAACAGATGAAAACCAAAAACGCTTCTCCGGCCCGCAATGTCGTGCTGGCCGCACTCTTTCTGGCGCTGGCCTTCGTGCTGCCCATGGTGACGGGCCATCTGCCGCAGGTTGGTAATATGCTCTGCCCGATGCATTTTCCCATCCTGCTCTGCGGCTTCGTGCTGGGCGGGCCGTGGGGTCTGGCTGTGGGCTTCGCGGCCCCGCTGCTCCGCTCGGTGCTCTTCGGGATGCCCCCGATGTTCCCCATCGCCATTTCGATGGCTTTTGAGCTGGCAGCTTACGGTGCCGTGTCCGGCTGGCTCTACCGCCGGGTGAAGCACACCCTGCCCATGACCTACGCCACCCTCGCGGCGGCCATGGTGGCCGGCCGCCTCGTCTGGGGCGCGGTCCGCTTCGTGCTGGCGGGCCTGTCCGGCTCGAGCTTCCCGTTCTCGGCCTTCCTGTCCGGCGCGCTCTTCACCGCTGTGCCGGGCATCATCGCACAGCTGGTGCTCATCCCCCTCATCGTCACCGCTCTGCAGAAAGCAAAGCTCATGGACTGAGCTTATACAGAAAAATGGCTGGGGCCTCGCGGCCCCAGCCATTTTGTTTTGCCTATTACTTACGGAGGAAGTCCGGCAGGGGCTTGCCCTGCTTGAGCCACTGATGATACTCGGCGGTCGCGGCGAACTCCACGTCGCCGGCGGAGTTCAGCGCAGTCTCCACAGAGTCCTGGATCACGCCGATGATGAAGCCGACACCGACCATCTGCATGGCCACATCGTTGGAGATGCCAAAGAGGGAGCAGGCCATGGGGATGAGCAGCAGAGAGCCGCCGGCCACGCCGGAAGCGCCGCAGGCACCCAGAGCGGACATGGCGCTCAGGACGACGGCAGCGGGCAGGGTCACGGGGATGCCCAGCGTGTTGGCCGCAGCCAGCGTCATGATGGTGATGGTGATGGCCGCGCCATCCATATTGATGGTAGCGCCCAGAGGGATGGAGACGGAATACATCTCCTTATCGAGGCCCAGCTTCTCGCACAGGGCCATGTTGACGGGGATGTTGGCCGCAGAGCTGCGGGTGAAGAAAGCGGTCAGGCCGGACTCCTTCAGGCAGCGGAACACCAGCGGATACGGGTTGCAGCGCAGATAGAGGAAGATGATAAAGGGCGAAACGATGAGCGCCATGAAGAGCATGGTACCCACCAGCAGGGCCAGCAGCTTGCCGTACTGGGTAAAGATGGCCAGACCGTTACCGGCCACGTTGGTGTACACCAGACCCATGATGCCGAAGGGAGCCAGATTGATGATCCAGCGCACCACCTGCGACACAGCGTCGGCAGTGTCGGCAAGGAACTTCTTGGTGGTGTCAGAGCCGATGTTCTTCATGGCAAGGCCGAACATGCAGGCCCAGAACAGGATGCCGATGTAGTTGCCACTCATCAGAGAGCTGACAGGGTTGGCGACGAAGTTGGTGAGCAGGGTGCTCAGCACCTCGCCCAGACCCTGCGGCACCACGTCCGACTGGGCAGCGTCTGCCAGAACGACCGACACAGGGAACATGAAGCTGGTGATCGAAGCGATCGCAGCCGCAAGGAAGGTGGTGAGCATGTACAGCCAGATGACCGTACCGAAGCGGCGGTCCAGCTTGGAGCTGCCCTGTGCCAGTGCGCTCGCCACGATGACGAACACCAGCACCGGAGCGATGCCCTTCAGTGCGCCGACGAACAGGCTGCCCAGCTCGCCGACCCAGCCTGCGCCCGGCACCGCAAGCGCCAGCACCGCGCCGATGACCAGACCGACGACGATGCGAAGGATGAGGCTGACCTCATTGTACTTCTTCACAATGGCTTTTGCACCATTCATCATATAGAACACCCCTCCGTATTTGTGCGTCCTCGACGCACACTTTTCCTGTCTCTTACCCAAAGACAGCTGTTATTATAGCACACACGGAAGAAAAGTCAAAGGTTTTCAGTAAATTTTTCGGGCTGCTTCGGCAGATTTTTCGTTTTCGCCCCTCCTCCGCGCCGCCTTATGTGTTCGCCGTAGAAATACACGACCAAAATATTTCACCGCTCAGGGCAGAAAAATCCCCCGGCAGAGTTTGTCTGCCGGGGGGTAGTCATTCTTATTTATTTTTTCTGATTTTTCAGTCGTCCAGATAGGTCACTTTGCCGGGGACAAAACCCTGGATGCCCATGCCGGGTGCATCCGAAACGGTGATATTCTTCTCGTCGAAGACCGCGCCGCCGAGGATATGGTCCTCGCGGCAGAGCACCGGGCCGTCCAGGTCCACTTTGGTGATGATCTTCTTGGCGCAGGCCAGCTCCACGGCTGCGTTGACCGAGATCTTGGCTTCCAGCATACAGCCGATCATGCACTCCACGCCGTAGACCTCCGCCGCCGAGGCGATGCGGAGGGCGTTGGTGATGCCGCCGCACTTCATCAGCTTGATGTTCACAAAGTCGGCTGCGCCGGTCTGCATGATGCGCAGGGCGTCCGCCGGGCTGAACACGCTCTCATCGGCCAGCACCGGCACACTGGCGTGGCGGGTGACGTACTGCATCCCCTCGAGGTCAGCTGCCGGGACAGGCTGCTCGACGAACTCGATGTCCAGGCCCTTCTCCTGCATCTGGTCGAGGATGCGGACAGCCTGCTTTGCATTCCACGCCTGATTGGCGTCGATGCGGAGCTTGACGTCCTTGCCCACGGCCTCGCGGACGGCGGCCAGACGGGCCACGTCCAGCTCCGGGTCGATGCCCACCTTGACCTTCAGGCAGTCGTAACCGCGCTGGATGGCGGTGCGGGCGTCCCGGGCCATCTCCTCGGGCGGGTTGACGCTGATGGTGATGTCCGTCACGATATTGCTGCGCGCGCCGCCCAGCATCCGGTAGACCGGGGCGCTGTACTTCTGGCCCAGCAGATCCCACAGGGCCATATCCACGGCAGCCTTGGCGCTGGTGTTGTGGACGAGGGCCTTCTGCACGGCGGCGGTCAGATCCTCGAACTCGTCGAGGCCGCGGCCCAGGATGGCCGGGGCGATGTGGTCGCGGATGGCGCCGATGATGGCACCGGTGGTGTCGCCGGTGATGACGCCGGTGGGAGGTGCCTCACCGTAGCCCACCGCGCCGGTGTCGGTGTGCAGCTCAACGATGACGTCCTCCACGCTACTCACGGTGCGCAGCGCTGTCTTGAAGGGGACGCGGAGCGGGGTCGAGATACGGCCCAGCTTTACCTGTGTGATCTTCATGCCAGTCCCTCCTTATTCTTCCTGCATGTGTACGGTGACCGACAGCTTCTGGTAGGCGACGCGGGGCGTGCCGTCTTCCACATGGATGATGCCGCAGCGGGCAAAACCGTTCTTCTCGAGAAGATGCTGCATGATCCTGTTGTCGGCGTGGGTGTCGGCCCGCAGGCTCTCGCAGTGCTCGAGGCACCATGTGATGACCTCAGACGCCACGCCCCTGCGGCCGCCCGCCGAGGCCAGCCGGTGGATGGTGCCGTAAGGCACCTCATCGTTGAGCCACTGGCCGTCTTCGATTTTCGCGTAGGTGGGGTCCGGCCCGAGGATGAAGGCAAACACCGCCTCGAGACGGCCTTTCACCGTATAGACGAACAGCCGGTTGGAGTCGATGTCTTCTTCCAGCATCTTCTGCGGCGGATAGCTGTCGCCCCACTGGGTCGGGTTGCCCGAATCCGCCATTGCTTTCCGGGCATGGGCATAGATCTCTAAAATTTGCTCCAGATCAGAGCGCCGTGCTCCACGAAACATTCCATTCCCACCTTCTCTTTCTATGCGCCGCGGCGCACTCCCGCATTTTTTCAGGTCCGGCTTTTATTGTAACACACTCTGCATCGTTTTTCCATCTTAAGACATCAAAAGACGTCCCGCTGACACGGGACGTCTTTTTTCGCGGTGTGCTCAAAGGTCAGGCCGGTGTGCGGGTGCGGGCCGCGCGGCTCTGGCGGTACTCACGGGGGCTCTGGCCGTACCGCTCGTGGAACAGGCGGTAGAAATAGCTGGTGTTCTCGTAGCCGACGTAGGTGATGATCTGCTGGATGTTCCAGTCGCTGCGGCGCAGCAGGCGGGCGGCAGTCTCCATCCGGTGCTTCTGGAGCAATTCCTTGTAAGTACGGCCTGTCTGCGCCCGGACGCACTCGCTGACATAGGCCAGAGAGACGCCGTAGCTGCGGGCCACATTGGAGAGGCTGGCCTCGCGGTAATTCTTGGTGATCTCATCCAAAGCCGCCTGCACCAGCTCTTCGCGGCTGACGGCCGCGCCGTAGGCTTCCAGCGGGAATTTCTTGATGCTCATAGGTATCCTCCGTTGCGGCGCAGCCGGGGACATGGGGGATGTCGGAGCCGGGCCGCGCTCAGGTCTCATAAGCGTCCCTCTGTTGGGAAGCTTCTGCTTATAATACGGCGCATCCGGGCCGGAAATTGCATAAGACAAGAAAAAACCCCAAAATTTTTCAGACGGGGTTCCGACAAAGCAAAAGCTGCCGCCCGCCTCGGGCAGCAGCTTTTCAGGAAAAGAAGAAGAGGAAAACAGAACTCAGAACATCTTCTCGTGGTGATACCGGCCCGTGCGCAGGAACTCCACCCACTCGGCGATGTTCACGGCGTGGTCGCCGATGCGCTCGAGGTACTTGATGACCATCAGCACGTCGAGGGCGGCGTCCACTTTGCCGGGGTCGGCGGCGATCTCCGCCGCCAGCATCCGCTTGATGGTGTTGAAGTCGTAGTCCACCGCGTCGTCGTCGTCGATGACGGCTTTTGCCGCCGCCTCATCTTCCGCCGCAAAGGCGCTCATGGCGTCCTGCAGCATCTTGTGGGCTTTGCGGCCCATCTCAATGCTCCTGCTCACGGCGGGGTCGCCCGCCGTGCGGACGCCGGCCAGATGGGGGACGATCTCCGCGATGTCGGCGGCATGGTCCCCGATGCGCTCCACGTCTGTCACCACCTTCATGGCAGCAGAGATAAAGCGCAGATCACCTGCCACCGGCTGCTGACGCAGCAGCAGGGTCATGCAGCGGTGCTCGATGTCCCGCTCCATCCGGTTGACCTCGGTGTCGCCCTTGATGATGCCCTTTGCTGCCTCGGCGTCCGCCGTGCAGAGGGCTTCCAGCGCATCTTCCACCGCGTCGGCAGAGAGCTGGCCCATCCTGGCCAGCGATCCCTTCAGGGCCGCGAGGTCGGCTTCGTACTGTGTGCGTGTGCTCATATCGCAAACCCTCCTTTTTAACCGAAGCGGCCCGAGATGTAGTCCTCGGTGCGCTTATCCTTCGGGGTGCTGAAAATCTCGCCCGTGGGGCCGCACTCCACCAGCTCACCCAGCAGGAAGAAGGCCGTGCGGTCGCTGATACGGGCCGCCTGCTGCATGTTGTGGGTGACGATGACCACGGTGTAGTTCTTTTTCAGCTCGCTCATCAGCTCCTCCACCTTCATGGTGGAGCCGGGGTCGAGGGCGCTGGTGGGCTCGTCCATCAGCAGGACTTCGGGCTTGACAGCCAGAGCCCGGGCGATGCACAGGCGCTGCTGCTGGCCGCCGGAGAGGCCCAGCGCGCTCTTTTTCAGGCGGTCTTTCACCTCGTCCCAGAGGGCAGCGCCCCGCAGGGAGCTTTCCACCAGCTCATCCAGCTCCGCCTTATTGCGGACGCCGTGGAGCCTGGGGCCGTAAGTAATATTGTCGTAGATGCTCATGGGGAAGGGGTTCGCCTTCTGGAAGACCATGCCCACGCGGCGGCGCAGGTCGGTCAGCTGCATCTCCTTTGAGAAAATATCCTCACCCCGGAGCCGGACGTCGCCCTCGATGCGGACGTTCGGCACAAGGTCGTTCATCCGGTTCAGGGTCTTGAGGAAGGTGGATTTGCCGCAGCCCGAGGGGCCGATGAGGGCAGTGATCTCCCGTTCGCCCACGTCCAGCGAGATGCCCTTGAGGGCCTTGAAGTCGCCGTACCAGAGGTTCAGATCTTTTGCCGAGATGACCGGCATATTATTATCCATAAAATACCCCTTACTGTTTCTGTTTGAGCTTTGTTTTTGCCAGACGGGCTGCGAGGTCGATGAGAAGCACCAGAACCAGCAGCACTGCGCCGATGCCCCAGGCGGAGGCGAAGTCGCCGTCCTCGAAGGCCCGCAGATAGAGCAGGACGGAGAGGGTCGCGCCGTTGGATGTGTAAGCCTTGGCGATGCTGCCCGCAATGACTTCCGCCGCGCCGGCGGTGAAGAGCAGGGCCGCGCTCTCACCCACGATACGGCCCACGGCCAGGATGCAGCCGGTGACGATGCCGTCGATGCTGCAGGGCAGCACGATGGTGCGGATGATGTGCCACTTGCCCGCGCCGAGGCCCAGAGCGCCCTCCCGGTAGCCCTGCGGCACCGTTTTGAGGGACTCCTGCGTGGTACGGATGATGGTGGGCAGGTTCATGACCACCAGCGTCAGGCTGCCGGAGAGCAGGCAGGTCTTGAAGCCCATGGTCTGGGCGAAGACCAGCATGCCCACGAGGCCGTAGATGATGCTGGGGATGCCAGCCAGCGTCTCATTCGTGAACTCGATGACCTCAATGAGCTTCCGGTTGGAGGCGTACTCCGTGAGGTAAACTGCCGCGCCCACGCCCAGCGGAAGGACGATGAGCAGGGTGAGCAGGATGACATATAACGTGTTGAGGATAGCGGGCAGGATGCCGTCGGTGCCTTTGAGGACGCTGGCGGTGGTGGAAAGGAATTCCCAGCTGATGTTGGGGATGCCCCGCACCAGCACCAGCCCGATGACGCCCACCGTGAGGGCGATGACCAGCACTGCCGCCGCCCAGACCAGCGCGGTCATGATGACGTTCCATGTGCGGCGGGAGGGGGAGAAGTCACTTTTCATCCCTGTTTCCTCCCTTCAGCACAGCGTTGAGCAGCACATTGATGACCATGATGAAGACGAACAGCACCAGCGCGATGCTGAACAGCGCCTGCTTCTGCAGGCCGCTGGCGTAGCTCATCTCCTTGGCGATGGCCGTGGTCAGGAAGGTGACGCTGCGGAAGAGGCTGTCCGGCATATTGGGGCTGTTGCCGGCCACCATCATGACGGCCATTGCCTCGCCGATGGCGCGGCCGATGCCCAGAACGATACCGGCTGCAATGCCGCTCTTGGCCGCCGGGATGCTGATCTTGAACCACGTTTCCGTATCGGTCGCGCCCAGCGCCAGACTGCCCTGCTCATACTCGGGCGGCACGGCGTTGAGGGCCGTCACCGACACCGACACGATGCTGGGCAGTATCATGATGGACAGCACCACGATGGCCGACAGCAGGCAGGCGCCCGACGCCTTGCCAAACACCTTCGCCACCGCAGGCACCAGCACCTGCATGCCCAGCAGGCCGAACACCACGCTGGGGATGCCGCTCAGCAGCTCCACCGCCGTGACGACCATATTGCGCACGCCGGGAGCTGCCGCTTTCGAGAGGAAGACTGCTGTCAGCAGGCCCACCGGCACGCCGATGAGGGACGCGCCCAGAGTGCCGTAAATACTCGAAAGCACGAAGGGCAGGATGCCGTACTTCGGCTCGGACGCCGTGGAGGCCCACTCGGTGCCGAAGAGGAACTTCAGCGGGCCGATCTTTCCGATGGCGGGCAGGCCCGACAGGAACATATAGATGGTAATGACAGCCACGCAGCCCACGGCGAGGATGCCGCAGAGGAAGAAGATGGCGTTCATGACAGCTTCCAGCCATTGGGCCGGGGTGCGGGGCAGCTCGAATCTTTTCATAAAAACACCTGAGGGATCCCCTCACAAAGTTACTCGTTCACCGGCACAGCGCCCGCGGTGCGGATGAGGTCGGCAGCGTCGGTGCTGGTAGCAAAGTCGAAGAACGCCTGAGCCTGAGCGGAGAGGGTGACGGAGTCGTTGGTGACGAACACGAAGGGACGCTGCACCTCATAGCTGCCGTCCTTGACGGTCTCCTCGCTGCACTCCACGCCGCCGACGGTCACAGCCTTGACGGTGTCGCCGATGGCAGACAGGGAAGCGTAACCGATGGCCAGAGGATTGGCCTCCACAGCGCTGATGACAGCGCCGGTAGCCGTCAGCTCCTGCGCGTACTTGCAGGAATCCTTGACGTCCACGATGCTCTCGAAGCCATCGCGGGTGCCGGAGCCAGCCTCGCGGCCCACCAGAACGATCTCGCCGTCGTCGCCGCCGACCTCGGACCAGTTGGTGATCTCGCCGGTGAACATCTGCTTGAGCTGGTCAACGGTCAGGTCCTCGACCTTGCTGTCCTTGTTGACGATGATGGCGATGCCGTCCAGAGCTACGATGGTGCCGGTGACGCCGGTCTCGTCAGCCTTCAGGGCGCGGGAAGAAAGGCCGATGTCCAGAGTCTTATCGGTAGCGCCGGTGATGCCTGCGCCGGAGCCGGTGGGGTCATAGCTGATGGTGACATCCGGCTCGAGCTCAGCGAAGCCCTCGGTCAGGGCGGCGATGACGTTCTTCATAGAGGTGGAACCGCCGGTGGCGACATTGCCGGACAGCGCAGCCGTAGAAGAAGCGGAAGCTGCGGTGCTGGATGCGGCGGCAGAAGAGGCAGCAGTGGAAGAAGCTGCACCGCCGCAGGCGGTCAGGGCAGCAGCAGCGGCAGCAGCGCCGCAGACGGACAGGAACGAACGACGAGTGATCTTTTTCATAATAATATCTCCTTCAATTGGGCCGGCCCTTTTGTTCTGGCCGGGCTGTTTTCCTTTTCCTCATTGTATCTCTCTTGGGACGCCTTTATTGTAGCGCACCGCCCATCCGGCTGCGACCATGGCGGCGCAAAATGCAGGTAAAGCTTTGTGCAGTGTTTTTGCGCTGCTGTCATCCTCTGGTAAAGTCGGTGTGGAAAACAGGACACTCGATTTTACATTTCCGGTCAAACTGTCAAAAATCCGCACGTTCGTTTGTGCATCCCGCCCGCTGATGGGTGCAAAAAAGGCTGCTTCACAGAACGTAAAGCAGCCTTTCAGAGCCTATGATCGAATCAGAATTTCTCTTCCGTGCCGTCCGGGCGGTAGAGCTGGACATATCTGCGCCACTTGTCCGCGCCCATCACCCGGCTGTAGCAGTCGGCCAGCTCTTTGTTGGCCGTCTCCGCATCCAGTGTCTCCCCCTCGGCAGGCAGGACCAGCACCCGGAACCATGCGTCGAAAAGACGTTCCGTCCAGCCGGTGTCAACGGCCCCGCAGCGGGCATAAAAGCCCAGACGCCGGACGGCCATGGCCTCGTCGTCGGCCTTCTCGGGACACTCGGCCTCGATGAGGATGGCCTTTGCGCCCTCCTCGTGGGCGGGCAGAGCGGCCAGCAGACGTGCGCCAATGCCGGTGCTGCGGTAGGCGGGCAGGACGGAGAAATAGTCCAGCTGGCTCACTTCGCAGCCCATAGGCCGCACCATCAGCAGATAGGACACCAGCGTCTCCCCCTCGAACACGCCCCATGTGTGGGCCATGTCGGCGGCTTCGCTGTTGAGAATCATGCTCAGGGGTTTCAGCTCGCTGGGCGGGAAATCGCGGTGCATCTCGTCCAGATACACCCGCGTCAGCTCGTCGGCGGCGAGTTTCTTCCACGTAAAGGTCTGGGGCTTCATATCAAAACTCCTTTCCGATAAAAATACCGCCGGGCCAGGCGCGGCGGCCCGTTCCCGGCGATGTTCGAGAAGCTGTTTGCGTAAGAAAACAGCTTCTTCGTTACAGCTGCTTGCGCAGGGCATCGTACACAGCCTGCACATCGCCCTTGATGACCACCTGGCAGGCGTTCTTAGCCGGGCGGATGACGCCCTCTGCGCCTGCGGCCTTGGCAGCGGCCTCGTCCACAGAGGCGTAGCTGTGTACCTCAAAGCGGAGGCGGGTGGCGCAGTAGTCCACCTTGACGATATTGTCCTTGCCGCCGAGGGCTTTCAGGATGCCGGAGGCCAGTGCCTCGCTCTCGGCAGAGCTCATGCTGGGCGTCTCGGCCCCGCCGTTCTTATGGTTGTGATAATACTTGCGTCCAAAGTAGAAGCAGGCCATGGCCACCATGGCGAGAACGATCTTGAACGGCAGCGTGATCGGAAGGAATGTGACGATGAGCGCGATGACGATAGCAGCGATCCAGCTGTAAATATCCATTCCTAAAAACATACGATAATTCCTCCTTTGGGGAACGATGCGGCGGGCGCTTCCGGCAGGAAGCCGCCCGGACCCAGTCCGGGTACAACACCATATTAACATACTGCCGGGAAAAAAGAAAGCCCTTTCGGGTATCTTTCGGCCCGAGAGCTTGCATCCCGGGCCGGAATCGGGTACTATAAAGGCAGTATATCCCCAATACACGGAAGGAGCATCCTTATGGAATGGACTGATATTCGCCTGACCGTATCCAAAGCCGACGCCGAGGCCGCCGAGGCCGTGGCCACCATGATCGCGGAGGGCGGCATTTATATCGAAGACTACAGCGACATCGAGGAACAGGTGGAGCAGATCGCCCACGTGGACCTCATCGAGCAGGAGCTGCTGGACAAGCCCCGGGACACCGTCATCATCCATATGTACCTCGAGCCGGGCGCTTCGCCGGTGGAGACGCTGGCCCTCATCGCGGCCCGGATGGAGGCCGCAGGCATCCCCTACACCTCCGAGACCGAGGGGGTGGAGCAGGAGGACTGGCAGAACGGCTGGCGCAAGTATTACCACCCGATGGACGTGGGCCAGCGCCTCGCCATCGTGCCGTCCTGGCAGGACTACGACACCGACCGCGTCAAGCTCATCCTCGACCCGGGCCTTGCTTTCGGCACCGGCGGCCATGAGACCACCAACCTCTGCCTCGAAGTGCTGGACGAGCGGGTCAAGGGCGGCGAGCGGGTGCTGGACATCGGCACCGGCAGCGGCATCCTCGCCATCGCAGCCCTCAAGCTGGGCGCAGCCGTGGCTGAGGGCGTGGACATCGACCCCGTGGCCGTCCGCACCGCCGGCGAGAACGCCGCCCTCAACGGCGTGGCCGATAAGCTGACCGTCCTCGTGGGCGATCTGTCCGACAAGGCCAGCGGCAAGTACGACATCATCACGGCCAACATCGTGGCCAACGCCATCATGTCCCTGGCCCCCGCCGTCCCCGGCCTGATGGCCGACGACGCCGTCTTCATCGCCAGCGGCATCATCGACAGCCGGAAGGATGAGGTCATCGCCGCGCTGGAAGCCGCCGGCCTCGCCGTGCTGGAGGTGAAGGAGAAGCGCGGCTGGGAGTGCATCGTCTGCAAGAAAGCATAAGCCAACCTCTCAGTCAGCGCTTCGCGCTGCCAGCTCCCCTATCGAGGGGAGCCTAAGATGTAAAGGATCAAAAATATGCCGCACCGTTATTTTACCACTGAAATTTCCGACGGCACCGCCGTGCTGCGGGGGGCCGACGCCCACCATCTCTCCCGCGTGATGCGGGGCAGACTGGGGGACACCGTCATCCTCTGCGACGGCAGTGCCGTCGAGTATACTGCCACCATCACCGGTTTCGGCGACGAGACGGTGGAGTTCAGCGTGGAGCCGGGCTATCCCAGTGCCGCAGAGCCCACCGTGGACGTCACCCTGCTGGTGGGCTATCCCAAGCAGGACAAGCTGGAGCAGGTCATCCGCCACGGCGTCGAGCTGGGCTGTGACCACTTCATCCCGTTTTTCAGCCGCTACTGCGTGGCCGCGCCCAAAAAGGAAGAGCAGAAAAACGAGCGCTACAACCGCATCGCCTTTGAAGCCGCCAAGCAGTGCGGCCGGGGCATCCTGCCGGATGTGGCCCTTCCGCTGCCCAACTTCGGGGCCGTCTGCCGCAGCCTCGACCAGTATGACCTCGTGCTCTTCTGCTACGAGTGCGGCGGCGCACCCCTGCGCCGGCTGCTGGCTGAGGCCAAACCCGCCGATGGCGAAAAGCTGAAGATCGCCATCATCACCGGCGCAGAGGGCGGCTTCGCCGCCGAGGAAGCTGAGATGGCCGCCAAAGCCGGCGCAAAGACCGTCGGCCTCGGCCCCCGCATCCTCCGCTGTGAGACGGCCCCGCTGGCCGTCGTCTCTGCCGTCATGACCCTGACGGGGAATCTTGAATAAGTTCTGACAGCAAAACGGCGTCCCGCCGAGGTGGGACGCCGTTTTGCTGTATTCAGTTCTGATACACTTCACGCCGATGGCCTACTGTCAGAGCCAGGATCACCAGCTCTTCATCCTCAATGAGGCAGAGCAGACGGTAATCTCCAATGCGATACCTCCACTGTCCGCTCCGGTTGGCCGTCAGGCCCTTGCCGTGGGCGTGTGGGTCAGCGCAGTCCACGAGGTTTTTGTCTATCCACGCTTTCAGCATCCGCTGGGTATAGCGGTCTAATTTTCGAAATTCCTTTTCAAATCGCGGCGTCGTTTCCACCCGGTATTTCATAAGTCGAGTTCCTTCCAGAACTCGCCCACCGGGCGGCTCTTCTTTCCGCTGCGCTGATACTCGCCGTAGGCTTCCTCTGCGGCGGTAATGTCATACTCCTCTTCGATTTTGTCGAACAGCGCCCGCTTGAATGCTTCGCCCATCGACATGGAATGGAGCTTTGCATAGCTGTCGGCCAGCTGCCGTTCTTCTTCCGATAACCGAATCGAGAATGCCATACCATCATCTCCTTTTCATAGTACATTGTACTATATCAACTTCAAACTGTCAATGGCACGGTTTATTTCGCATCTGCATCCCGCAGGGCCTTTTTGATGGTCAACAGGTTCTGCGGGCTCATGGAGAAGCTGCGCAGGCCGAGGCGGAGATACTGGGTCGCGTTGACGGCATTGCCGACGGCGAGGCCGCAGATGGTGACGGGGATGTCCGCTTTCCTGGCGGCATCCACCACCATGGCGATGAGCTTTTTCATGGCCGGGCTGGCGGGACGGTAGTAGTGCTCGGCAATGGCCAGTTCCCGGCTCACCGCGTGGGTGTACTGGGTCAGATCGTTGGTGCCGATGACGAAGAAGCGGCAGCCGTGAGCCGTGAAGTCCTCTGCCGTCAGGCAGGCGGCGGGTACGCTGAGCATGACGCCGAAGGGGACATCCGGCTCGAACTCCACGCCCCGCTCGGTGAGCTTGCGGCGGCAGTAGTCCACCACCTGCATGGCGGAATCCCAGTCCTCGATGTCCGTCACCATGGGGAACATGACCCGCAGCGGGCCTTTTGCGGCGGCACGCATGAGGGCGCAGATCTGAACCGCCATCTGGGGCAGATTGCGCAGGCTGCTGCGGATGCCCCGCAGGCCCAGCTTGGAGGACTGGACTCCCTGATAGGCGTCGGCCATGGTGCGGTCGGCACCGAAGTCGAAGGTGCGCACCGTCACCGTCCTGCCTCTGGCGACGGCGAGGCAGGAGGTGTAGAACAGATACTGCTCCTGCTCGTCCATGGCGTGGCCGGGCATCATCATGTAGCTGCTGCGCAGCAGGCCCACGCCGGACGCGCCGGACTCCATCGCGGTCCCCACGTCCTCGGGGCCGAAGCAGTTGGCCAGAAGCTCGAACTCCTCGCCGTCCCGGGTGCGGTTGGGCAGCTCGAGCTGGGCGTTCAGCTCCTCGTTCTGGCGCTGCATCTCGCAGATGCAGGTGATGGCGCTCTGCCGGGCGGCGACATCCGGGTCAAGGATGCACTCACCCTCGGTGGCGTTCAGGATGACCTCGCGGCCGTCGCAGTCTTTCAGGAACTCTTCGCCCACCTGGGTGATGCCCGGGATGTTCAGCGAGCGGGCGATGATGGCCGCATGGCTCTGGCCGCTGCCCTCGGCGGTGATGAGGCCGAGGATGCGGCCCGCCGGGACGCTGAACAGATCGGTGGGCATGAGCAGGTCAGACGCAAGGATGACCGGGTGGTCGAGGGCCAGCCAGCTGCGGAGCCGGTGGCAGAGGATGTTGGTGACGCGCTGGGTCACGTCGAGGATGTCCACGCTCCGCAGCTGCATGTAGGCGTTGTCCTTCATGGCGGCCAGCTGGGCGGCGTAGCGGCGGCCCACACGGTCCATCGCCTCGGCGGCACCGACGCCGGCTTTTATCTGGAAAGCCACCTCATTCATGAAGCCCTCGTCTTCCAGCATCATGCTCTGGAACAGGAAGATGGCCTGCTCCGAGGGCGCGGCGCGGCCGGCCATCTCGTCCAGCTCCTGCTGAGCGACCTTGATGGCCTCTTCCAGCGCCTGCTTTTCTTGTTCGGGGTGGAAAGGCCCCTCGTCGAACACCAGCGGCGGGCGGTCCAGCCGGCTGACCTGGCCCAGCACGAGACCGGGCGATGCGGTAAAGCCCTTATATACCTTCATGTTTTCATCTCCTCCGGCGGCACTCTGCCGGTCAGCGCCCGGCAGACCAGTGCCTGCAAAAAGGTGTTGGGCAGCAGAGCGGCCCGTGCGGCCTGCGCCGGGCCTGCTTCACCCTCGAACAGCGGCTCGAAGCTCCTGAGGCGCTCGAAGTCGCATTTTGCAAGGAAGGCTTCTCCCAAAGTACGGGTGGTGTAGTAGGGGGCGGGGTCTACGCCCACGTCCTCGGCCGCGGCTTCCAGCGGGGCAAGCTCTGCATCCGAGAGTTTTGCCAGCAGGAGAGCAGCGTCTGCCGTCAGGGTGGAGGGGTGCTTTTCCCGCACGTCCTTCTGGACGGCCTCGAAGGCCGCATGGAATGCGGCGGCATCCGCGCCGCTCTCAGCCCCGCTGTCCACAGCGTAGGCGCAGCCCCGCAGCCGCCCGAAGGCCCGCAATGTATCGTGGTAGCCCAGCTCGATGTTCCGCCGGGCGGTGGCAGGCTCGAAGTGGAGGATGTCGCCCAGCTCCCAGTAGCTTCGGATGAGGGTGGTGGGCAGGCCGGTGCGGTTGGGGCGGGTGATGCCCACCCCCTCCAGGTCCACACAGACCAGCTCTTCTGCGCCCATCTTCTGGGCCAGCGCGGTGGGCATATTGTCCCGGTAGCCGCCGTCGAGGTAAGACACCCCGTCGATGGTGTGGGCCCGCAGGGCGGGGAAGCAGGCCGCAGAGGCCAGCAGGTAGTCTTTCACCTTCCCCTCGGGGATGTCTTCCAGCGGAAGCTCCCGGGCCTTGAGGGTCTTCTGCTCCACGGTCACGAGGCCCAGCCGGATGGGGCTTTTGCGGAGTTTCTCTTCGTCCAGCACCCGCTCGACGATCGCTTCCAGCGGCGTGACGTCCATGCCGCCCTGCGTCACAGCGTCTTTGAGGAATGCGTGCAGCTCGGAAAGCGGCGCATCCTCGGCGGGCAGCTCCATCACATCCTGGCTGCGGATGGTCAGCCACATGTCCCGGGCCGTCTCGTAGAGGTCGAGGGCGAACATGGCGCCGTTCAGGCTGCCGACGCTGGTACCCGTAATGATCCGGGGCCGCCAGCCCAGCTCGGTCAGCGCCCGCCAGACGCCCACCTGATAGCTGCCGCGGGCGCCCCCGCCCGCCAGCACCAGCGCCCTTACGGGGGTGTTGTTCTGCGCCATGTTTTCTGCCTCCTTTGATGTGTTCCGGTTTTGCCTAGATTATAGCATATTTCCCGGGAGATTTCTCTCTGTTTTTGTAACAAAAAATGTGCTATAATAAATTTACCTTGCCAGAACGATTCAGGAGGACGACAGATGCACCGCAAGCAATGGATTTTCGACATGGACGGCACCCTCACCGACAGCATGACCGTGGTGTGGCAGGGCGCACCGCTGGAGCTGCTGCGCCGCTATGGCCGCACCGCAAGACCCGGCATCCACGATGTTCTTCTGAGCATGGGGATGGTGGAGGGCGCGGAGTATCTCATCCGCTCCTACGATCTGCCCCTGACCCTCCGGGACTACGAGCCTGCCATGCGGCAGGTCATCCGGGACCTGTACAAAAAAGTTGAGCTGAAGCCCGGCGTCCGGGAGATGCTGACCCGGCTGAAAGCCGAGGGCGTGCGGATGTGCATCTGCTCCAACACCTGGGCGGAGCAGTGCGAAGAGGTGCTCACCCGGCTGGGCGTCGCAGACTATTTCGAGTTCTTCTACACCGCGCAGGGCGCGAAGAGCAAAGCCCACCCCGAGGTGTTCCACGAAGTCCTCGAGCGGCTGGGCGGCAGCGGACCCGCCGACGCCGTCGTCTGCGAGGACGCTGTCTACGCCACCCGTACGGCCAGGCAGTGCGGCTTTTACCTCATCGACATCGAGGACGAGACCAGCGCTGCCGATAAGCCCGAATTGCAGCGCCTTGCCGACCAGTACATAACGGATTGGACGCAGCTGGACTGGACAAAATTATAAAGCAATGGGGAGACCCTTCCGGGCCTCCCCATTGCTTTATCGGAACTGCTTTTCCAGATAATCTTTCAGCGCCGTGCGGGCCGCAGGCTCCCGCCCGCGGGGGACAGGGACCCGTGCGCCGCTCTGCATCCAGAACTCGCCCGCCGCCAGCTGGGACACCGCCGCCAGATTGACCACATAGGAGCGGTGGAGCTGGACGAAGCGCTCATCCGCCAAAAGCGGCTGGGCCACCTGCGCGAACGGCACCCGGACGGACAGGGACGGCACATCCTCGCCGCTGGCGAGATGGAAATGCACCACATGGTGGGTACACTCGATGTATTCGATGTCCGCGAAGGGCAGCACCCGCAGACCCGGCGCCGTGGCTACCGGGATGGCCGGGCCGTACTCCGGCTCGGCGGCCCGGGCCAGCAGAGCGATGAGCTGTTCCGGCGGGACAGGCAGCAATAAATACTGCATGGCGTCCACCCGGTAGGCGCTGTAGGCGTGGGCGGGCGTGTGGGCCAGAAAAGCCAGCGGGCTGCGCCGCCCCCGGCTGCGGAGCGCAGCCGCTACCCGCAGCGACGCGGCGGCTGCCGTGGACGGCAGCTCGATGAGGTACAGCTCGTACCGCTCCCCGGCGTCGTCCCGGGCCAGCAGGGCCTCCGGGCTGTCCAGCTGCTCGATGATGCAGGCGTCGTCCCGCCGGGCATAATAGTCGAGACACTGCCGCTCCACCCGGCTGCGGAGGACGCTGTCCGGGCTGCACACCGCGATATGAAATATCATTCCGAAGCCCCCTTTCGGGCCTGCCGCCGGCGCTTGCTTTTTCGGCCCGGCGGGAGTATCATTGCTCTGAGAAGCCGTTTTCATAAGCATTGCGCACCCCGCTCACGAAAACAGCTTCTGAAAAACAGAAGGAGAAACTGCTATGGAAATGCCTCTCGTCAGCATCATCGTCCCTGTGTACAATGCCCAGAGCCACCTGAGCCGCTGCCTCGAAAGCATCTGCGGGCAGGAGTACAGGAACCTCGAGCTCATCGTCATCAACGACGGCTCCAAAGATAAGAGCCTGCCCGTCTGCGAGGAGTTCCGCAAAAAGGACAGCCGCATCCTGCTGGTGGACAAGGCAAACTCCGGCGTGTCCGACACCCGGAACCTCGGCCTGAAGCTTGCCGGCGGCAAGTACGTCCAGTTCGTGGACAGCGATGACTACATCGCCCCGGACTACACCGCCCGGCTGGTGGAGGCGGCAGAGAAGACCGGGGCCGACCTCGTCATCTCGCCCTACACCATGGTCATCCCCGCCGGGGCGTCGAAGCCGGAACAGGTGCTGGAAAAGATTCAGGACGACCTCGGCGTCATGCATGTTGCGCGCCCGCCGGAGAACCGGGAATACGGTTTCCTGCCCGAGGGCGTCTACGACAAGGACACCTTCGCCCGCCGCCTGATGGATAAGCCCGCCTCTTACTTTTACAGCGTGCTCTGGAACAAGCTCTACCGCCGCGACATCCTCACCCGGCACGACATCCGCTTTACCAGCGAGATGCGCTGGGCCGAAGACCTCGTGTTCAACATGCAGTATATCCAGTACGCCGAGGTCTTTGCGTCCATCCCGCAGCCCGGCTACTACTATGTCCAGAACCCTCAGAGCATCTGCCACACCCAGATAAAGCCCGCCGCTCTGGTGCAGAACAAGCTCCAGGTGTTCCACTACTACAAGGACCTCTACACCCGGCTTGGGATGTATGAGCAGGTGCGGCCCCAGCTCTACAAATTCCTCATCGACATTGCCGAGAGCACTTACCCCTCCGGCCCCTTCAAGAAGGTCATCGATGAGGCGAAAGCCTACTGGAAAGAGCACAAGGCAGAGATCTCATCCTAAAGAAAAGCGGGAGGCCCCTGCGGGGCCTCCCGCTTTTTTATTTACGCTCCGATGGCGGCACACTTCTTGGCCAGCCAGTCGCGCTCGTCCTCGGTCAGGCGGGGAGCCAGCTTCTCGAAGACCTCGCGGTGGTAGGCGTTCAGCCAATCCAGCTCGTCGCGGCTCAGAACGCCCGGGACGATGGGGGAGGTGGCGATCGGCACGAACATGATGGGGCGGAACGCCAGGAACTCGCCGTACTGGTTGGATGCCTTGTGGTAGCACTCCAGCTCATTCTCGATGCGGATGCCGACGACGCCGCCCTCATAGACGCCCGGCTCGTCGGTGACGATCATGCCCGGCTTAAAGACGGTGGTGTTGCGGCCGTTCAGGGCGTGGGGGCCTTCGTGGACGTTACCCACATGGCTGACGCTGTGGCCGGTGCCGCAGCGGTAGTTGATGAGGTGGCGCCACAGCGGCTCACGGGCGATGGTGTCCAGCATATGGCCGTCGCAGTAGTCCAGCCAGACAGCCCGGGCGATGTCGATGTGGCACTGTAAAGTCCAGGTGTAGAACAGGCGCTCGTCCTCCGTCAGCTCACCCAGCGGGTAGGTGCGGGTGATGTCGGTGGTGCCGTCCATATAGGTCGCGCCGCTGTCCACCAGCAAGAAGCCCTTCTTCTCGAGCTTTGCGTGGTCTTCCTCGGTGGCGTGGTAGTGCATCATGGCGGCGTTGGGGCCGTAAGCTGCAATGGTGCCGAAGCTCTCGGTCAGGAACTTGTCCTGTGCGCTGCGGTACTTGTGGAGGATCTCGTCGATGGTCAGCTCGGTCAGCTCTTCGCCGGCAGCCAGACGGTTCTCCAGCTCGATCTGGAAGCGCACCATAGCCACGCCGTCCCGGATGTGAGCCTCGCGGGTGTGAGCCAGCTCGACTTCGTTCTTGACGCCCTTCATGGGCAGCAGGGGGTCGGCTTCGTCCTTGACGGTCAGAGCCGGGTTGGCCTGCAGGGTCTGGTAAACAGCGTAGTTGACGGAAACGGGGTCGGCCAGAACGGTCTGCTCTTCGGTCTGGGCGGCGAGGACGGTAAGCACATCGTCGTACTCGGCCAGCTCCACGCCGTTTGCCTTCAGCTCCGCGGCAGCCTCGGCGCTGACGCGGGCGGTGTTGATGAAGAGGGTCGCCTTATCGGGGGTCACATAGCAGTAAGCCATGGCGTAGGGGGTGCATTGGATGTCCATCGCACGCAGATTGAGCAGCCATGCCAGATTGTCCAGCTTGCCTACCAGCTGTGCGGTGCAGCCCAGCTCAGAGAGCTTCGCACGCAGCTGGCCCAGCTTCTCGGCAGGGGAGAAGCCTGCGTACTCTTTCGGCAGGAGCCATGCCGGGGTGGCGGGCAGGGCGGGACGGCCCTCCGTCCACAGCTCGTCCTCGAGGTTCAGCAGCTTGATGGTGCCTTTCTTGGCGTCCAGCTCTTTCTGCAGGCTGCGCACCAGACCGCAGGAGGCGGTCAGGCCGCAGAGGCCCAGCTTGCCGCCCTCGGGCAGGACTTTGCCGCAGTACTGCTCGGCGGTCGGCACGCCCGGCTCGCCCATCCGCATCAGCTGGATCTCCGTGCCAGCGATCTCCTTCTCGGCCTGCACGAAGTAACGGCCATCGGCCCAGACAGCGCTCTCGGTCATGGTGACGACGAAGTTGGAGTTCTCGCCGTGGAAGCCGGAGAAGTAGGTCAGGGCAGTGTAGTGGTCGGGCATATACTCGCTGGCGTGCGGGTCTCCCACCGGGATGAGGTAGACGTCCACGCCGTTTGCCTTCATGGCCTCGCGCAGGGCGGCCAGACGCTCGGGAACGGTATTCATGCTCATGTCAAAAAGCCTTCTTTCTTTATTCTGCCGGAAAAACGTCCGGCGGCGATGGTTTGCTGTCCCTTATTGTATCATTCCGGGGCGCAGAATGCAATTCTGCAGGTATCATTTTGGTCCTGCCGCCCGAAAATGCAAGCAAATTGCAAAAAATGTTACAAATTTCTCATCAAAAAGGCCGGTTTGCCATTGACAGCCTTGTTATAATAGGAGTGTAGGAATTTTACGGGTCAGCACTCAGCGGCCCGGACTGCTTGTAAGGCCCGACGGGCCTGCTGGGCAGCGCCTTTGCGGCGTCTGCATAAAAGAAAGAGGCATTTCAGACTATGACCAAAATCGATATTTTCTCCGGCTTCCTTGGCGCCGGTAAGACCACCCTTATCAAGAAGCTCATCAAAGAGTCCTTTGCAGGCCAGAAGGTCGTGCTCATCGAGAACGAGTTCGGCGAGATCGGCATCGACGGCGGCTTTTTGAAGGAGTCCGGCATCCAGATCAATGAGCTGAACGCCGGCTGCATCTGCTGCTCTCTGGTGGGCGATTTCCGCGCCGCTCTGCAGCAGGTGGTGGAGCAGTACCACCCCGACCGCATCGTCATCGAGCCCTCCGGCGTCGGCAAGCTGTCCGACGTGACCCGCGCTGTCGAGGGCGTGGCCGAGCATCTGGATGTTCAGCTGAGCAGCTTCGTCACCGTGGCCGACGTCAACAAGGTCAAGATGTATATGAAGAACTTCGGTGAGTTCTACGACGACCAGATCAGCCACGCAAGCTGCATCATCCTGAGCCGCACCCAGAACGCCACCGAGGAAAAGATCGCCGCCGCTGTGGCCATGCTGCGCGAGAAGAACCCCACCGCTACCATCGTCACCACCGCCTGGGACGCCCTGACCGGCGAGCAGATCCTGAAGGCCATGTCCACCAAGGACGACTTCAAGGCTGAGCTGATCGCCATGGCTGCCAAGGCCAACGAGGAGCACGCCCACGAGGACGAGGAAGAGGAGCACGAGCACCATCATCACCACGACCATGATGATGACCATGATGAGCATTGCTGCTGCGGCCATCACCATGATGACGACGATGACGAAGACGAGCATGAGCATCATCACCACCACGACCATGATGACGATGACCACGATGAGCATTGCTGCTGCGGCCATCACCATGATGACGACGATGACGAAGACGAGCATGAGCATCATCACCACCACGACCATGATGACCACGACGAGCATTGCTGCTGCGGCCATCATCACCACCATCATCATGGCCACGACGCCGATGAGGTCTTCACCAGCTGGGGCGTCGAGACGGCCAAGAAGTTCTCCAAGGCTGACATTGAGCACGCCCTCACCGAGCTGGACACCGGCAATTACGGCATGATCCTCCGCTCCAAGGGCATCGTGGACGGCGGCGCAGACGGCTGGCTGGAGTTCGACTACGTTCCCGGCGAGTGGGAAGTCCGCGCACGCGGTGCAGACGTCGGCGGCAAGCTGGTGGTCATCGGCTCCAAGCTGGATGAAAAGGCCATCGCCGCACTGTTCGGCTGCTGATCGACCCTGAAAGGATAAAAGATTATGGCAAATGAGATCCCGGTTTACCTGTTTGTGGGCTTCCTCGAGAGCGGCAAGACCAAGTTCATTCAGGAGACCTTTGAAGACCCCAACTTCGACTCCGGCGACAAGACCCTTCTGCTGGTCTGCGAGGAGGGCGAAGAAGAGTACAATGAGAAGAAGTTCGCCTTCCCCGGCGTGACGCTCTACAACCTCGAGGACAAGGCTGAGCTGAACCCCCAGAACCTCGCAAAGCTGGCCAGGGAGGCCGACGCAGGCCGCGTGATCATCGAGTACAACGGTATGTGGATGCTGCAGGACCTGGCAAACAATCTGCCTGAGAACTGGATCGTCTACCAGTGCATCGCCACCGCCGACGGCACCACTGCGCTGACCTACGCCCGCGACAACTCCATGCGTGCGCTGATGCTGGACAAGATCGCCCGCAGTGAGCTCATCGTCTTCAACCGCGCCGAGGCCGTCAACAACGACGCCGCCCGTCAGGAGCTGCACAAGCTGGTGCGTCAGGCATCCCGCAAGTGCGACATCGCCTACGAGTTCAAGGACGGCAGCGTGGCTTACGACGACATCCCCGACCCCCTGCCCTTCGACATCAACGCCCCGGTCATCGACATCCCGGACGACGATTACGGCATCTGGTATATGGACTGTCAGGACGAGCCCCAGAAGTACGCGGGCAAGACCGTCAAGTTCCTCGCACAGGTCTGCCAGACCAACCGTGCCGGCAAGAACAGTTTCGTGCCGGGCCGGTTCGCCATGACCTGCTGCGTGCAGGACATCCAGTTCGTGGGCTTCCCCTGCAGCTACGACGGCTGCAAGGCCCTCGAGCAGCGGGCATGGGTCAAAGTGACCGCAAAGGTCGGCTATAAGTTCCATAACATCTACCGCGGCAAAGGCCCGGTGCTCACCGCACTGTCGGTGGAGCCTGCCGAGAAGCCGCTGAACGATGTTGTCACCTTCTCCTAACTATAACATAACCAAGGAGGTCATGGCATGAAAGCAATCTTCCGCATTCTGGGTACTGCCGCCGCTGTGGCGGCCACCGGTGCCGCTATCGTCATCATGGACAAGCTCCTGAACGAGAAGGCCGCACCCATCATCGAATCCATCGAGTTCCCCGAGGAAGCCGAAAAGGACGACGCAGAGGCCGCCAAGACCGCCGAGGCATACGCCGAGGGTGAGGCTAAGGCGGAGGCCGAAGCCGCCGCACCGGCAGAAGAGACCGCTCCCGCTGAGGAGCCCGCCGCCCCTGAGACGGAGGCAGCGCCCGCTGAGGCCGCAGAGCCTGTGACCCTGCCCGACCTGAGCGAAGAGCGCCCGGTCTGTGACCCCGAGGCTCCGAACCTGAACCCCGTGGAGGCCGGCCCCGCCGTCGCCCCCAAGGACGAAAACGGCAAGTTCGACCCGACTAAGATCGCCGACGTCTCCGACTTCGGCGACTGGGAAGAGCAGGGGTGCAAAGGGTAATTCCCGCTGATAGTAAAAATGCCATCGTGCCTAGGCACGATGGCATTTTTTATCGCTCGTAGTGAGTCCAAAGACTCAGAATTTTGATGGTCTTTTCTTCCTCATCGATCTGATAGACCAGTCTGTGCTGTAAATTGATGCGGCGGCTGTATGCGCCGTTCAGGTCTCCAACCAGTTTTTCAAATGTCAAGCAGTTTCAACGACTCTCTGCGATTTTTATATGGTTCACCACATTCTCAGAACTTCTACGCAGAGTTCCAACGCTTTCCGCAGCGAATCCTTTCCCCAGTCACGGTCATCATGCTGCTCTGCATTTGCAAGGGAATCCGCTGTGTACAGAATTTGTCCAAAAGCTGCTCCGCGCTTTTTGGCGCAGGCCGCAAGGGCAGCACATTCCATTTCTACCGTTGCGCAGCCTTCGGCTTTCCGGTACGCCACCATATCCCTTGTTTCTCGGAAAAAGCCGTCTGTCGTCCATGTGATGCACTCACGGAAGGGAAGACCCAGCGCACGGAAGGTCTTTTCTATGGCCTGCACCGCTTCCGGGGCCGGCTCTGCATACCGGGCGGCAGGAAGATAGTGATAGGATGTGCCCTCATCCCGCAGCGCTTTGGTCGGGATAAGAAATTCGTTCTCTGCCATTTCGGTCAACACGCCGCACGAGCCTGCCGTAACAATTTTCCTGCACCCGCAAGCAATGAGACAATCCATAAACTGCGCCGCAGCGGGCGCTCCCAGTGGGGCTTGACAGAGGCAGAATTCTTCGCCGTCATTTTTTACAACATAAATCGGGTAGGTCTTTGTGATCGTCTCAAAACGCTCTGCAACTGCCGCGCCCGTCTCGGCGGCATAGGAGTCGATGGTGTCCCCCAGAAAAGCAAAGACGCATTTCTCCGGCAGAGTCAGCTGCTCCGCCCCGTGGTTGGGCTTTAATATCTCTGTCGAGTCGAAATCGTATTCCAAAATGGGGAATTCATTTTTCTGTATCACGCTTCACCTCGCGCGATCCGGTTCAGCCTTTCCTTGTCCAATACCTCTACCCCGCCGCGGTAGAGCTTCACGATGCCCTCACCGGCGAAGTATTTCAGCAGGCGGCTCACCACCTCGCGGGCGGAACCCATGTACTTTGCCATCTGGTCCTGGGTCAGGCGGACATCGTCGCCGCCGGTCTTGGCAAGCTCGTCCGCGAGGAAGATGGCCAGCCGCCGGTCGGCGCTCATGAAGAGGATCTGCTGCATCGTCCACATGGTGTCGGAGAAGCGCTCGGCGGTCATCTGGTAGGCGAAGCACCGCACCTCCACGTTCTGCTGCATGAGGCTGCGGAAGACGCCCGCGCTGATGCAGTAGGCCTCGGTGTCCTCTTCGGCGTCGATGTAGAGGTCAAAGTTCACCGAGTCCATGACGCAGGAGGCGGATAGGATGCAGATATCGCCGCCGAAGAGGCGGTAGAGGGTCACGTCCCGGCCATCGTCGGAGAGAAGATACGCCCGGAACTGGCCGGTGCGCAGCAGCAGGATGCCCACGCAGTTCTCCACCGGGCTGTGGACCCGCTCGCCCTTGCGATAGCGCACCGGGCGGGTGGTTCGGCAGAGCATCTCCTGCTGCTCGGCGGTCAGCTTGTCCCAGAAGGGGAAGGCACAGGCGAGACACTGGCGGTGCTCGCCGCATTTGGGGATGGGCAGGATCTCCGGCATCTTAAATCACCCCTTCCGCAGCGCTTTGGCGGCTTCGGTGCCTGCCAGAGCGCCCTCATAGACGGCCTTCGCCACCTGCAAAAGCCCGCCGGTGCAGTCTCCGGCGGCGTAGAGACCGGGGACGGTGGTCTGCATTTTTTCATCTGTCACGATGCGGCCGTTCTCCACAGCGGCACCGATTTTCCGGGCCAGCGCCGTACTGCCCGCAACGCCCAGCGCCACAAACACACCCGCCAGCTCCACCACATCGCCGCCGGACAGCTGGACGCCGGTGACTTTCTGCTCGCCGAGGATGGCGTCGATTTTTTCAGGCCGGACAGCCACCTCCGGCGGAAACTCTGCCGCCGGCGGCGCACCATTCAGCAGGAGGGTGACGCTGGCCGCCACCGGCAGGAGCGCCTGCACCTCATGCAGGGCGTATTCGCCGCTGCCTACCACGGCCACATCTTTGCCGCGATAGAAAAAGGCATCGCAGGTGGCGCAATAGCTGACGCCGTGGCCCTCGAGGCCCGCCAGCCCCGGGATGCGGGGCGTCGCCCGCGAAGCACCTGTGGCGAAGATAACAGCGTCCGCCGGGTAATCTCCATCGAGGGTTTCTACAGTGAGTTTATCGGTATAGGTCAGACCCACGGCCTCGGTGGTCACAAATTTAACGCCCACAGCCTTGGCCCCCTCGATGCCCTGACGCTCCAATTCCGCACCCGAGATGGGGGCGGCGAAGCCGTAGTAGTTCTGGATAAGCTCCGCGCGGTCAAGCGCACCCGGCCCCCGGGTGAGGACGGTGGTGTCCACCCCCGCACGGGCAGTGTACAGCGCGGCGGACACCCCCGCCGGGCCGGAGCCGATGATGACGATGTTGGACATAGTGGGCCTCCTTATACTTCTTGTATTATCGTAAAATCCGTTACGTTCTTTGCGCGCCGACGGCGCGGATTTGTGTTCTTTCTTTTGGTCAAATGGCTTTGCGCTCCGCGCGGGCCAGAGGTAGGGAGGGGTGTTTCGAATCCCCCCTCCCTACCTCTGGACTCCACTCTCCCCGCAACGAGTTAAGGGCTGCTCGCCCTTAACAATTCCAAAGATGAGGTCGAAACGGAAAAAAGCTAGTCGCTGTGCTTAACGCTTTTTTCTCGTTTCTCCAATTTGCTGCTTCGCAGCAGACTTTACGCCCTTGCTGAACGTAAAGTTCTGCGAAAGCGTAACACCATCGGCGGAGCCGTAAACCGGAGAAGCCCAAAAAATGCGTTTAGCGAAGCGGCTAGCATTTTTGGGCTTCGACAACTCCTTTGGGGTCTGAAAGGGGCGAGCAGCCCCTTTCTCGTGGATCCAGCGCGTCGAAATCGCTGGTGCTTTTCTGGTTCTCTTTTGGCACGCAAAAGAGAACTTAGCCCCGCGAAAAAGCGCTCTACCCCCGCGCCACTGGCGCGACAACCATTTCTGGTTCTCTTTTGGTGCGCAAAAGAGAACTTAACCCCGCGTAACAGCGCTCTACTCTATTATACACCAAATCCCCCTGATTTCTATGACCAAATCCCAAAAGCCTCCATTTTCCGCCCGAGCGCCACTTTGCAAGGGCGGGCGAGTGTGTTATACTTTCTATGAATGCGATTCAATCTTCCTGATGGAGGCTTTTTCTATGTCCACAAAGCAGCGTCTGCTTTTTATCACCACCGGCGGCACCATCGCCAGCGTCCGCACCCAGCAGGGCCTCAAGCCCGTGCTCACCAGCGAAGAGCTCCTGGCTCATCTGCCTGAGCTGAACGAGCTCTGCTGCCCTGACACGCTGGCCCTGTGCAGCATCGACAGCACCGACCTCGGCCCGGAGCACTGGCTGATGATGGCGAAGGCTGTGCAGGAGAACTATGCCCTCTACGACGGCTTCATCATCTGCCACGGCACCGACACGCTGGCCTACTCGGCGGCGGCGCTGTCCTACCTCATCCAGAACGCCGACAAGCCCGTCATCCTCACCGGCGCACAGCAGCCCATCTCCAACGAGATCACCGACGCCAAGAAAAACCTTCGCGACAGCGTCATCTGCGCCCTTGACCCCGGCAGCCGGGGCGTCATGGTGGTGTTCGGCGGCCATGTCATCGCAGGCACCCGCGCCAAGAAGAACAAGACCATCAGCTACGACGCCTTTGCCTCGGTGAATTTCCCGGCGCTGGCACTGGTACAGGGCGACCGTCTGGTGCGGTATGTGCCTTCGCCCTGGCCCACCGGCCCTGTGGAGTTTGGACGCTCGCTCAGCCCCCGCGTCTTTCTGCTCAAGCTGACGCCCGGCCTCAGCCCCGATTTGATCCCCGACATTTTCCGCCTCTACGACTGCGTCATCGTGGAGAGCTTCGGCGTAGGCGGCATCCCCCAGCGGCTGATGAACGCCTTCGCCGAGGGCCTAGGCGACTACGACAAGACCCACAAAGTGCTCATCCTCACTACCCAGGTCACTTACGAGGGCAGCGACGTGGGCATCTATGAGGTGGGCAAGCGGGTCAAGAACCGCTTCCGCTTCCTCGAGGCCCACGACATGACCATTGAGGCCGTCGTGACGAAGATCATGTGGCTGCTGGCGCAGGACTGCGACAGCTTTGACCAGCTGCAGCAGCGGTTCTACCGGCAGGTCAATTTTGATACGTTCTATCACTGAGCACGAACATGGCCGTCATGACGAAATCGACGCCCTCGGTGCTGAAGGGCAGGACAGAGCCGAGGGCCGCGCCCATAGCCGCGCTGTCGGCCCAATAGATCTGGTCCAGCAGGGTGATGAAGAACATGAACCAGCCCTTATCCACGCCCTCGGGCGGCTCTGCCGAATTTGTTTCGTTTTGCTCCTGCATTCATTTCAACCCTCCAATACAGCAATATAACAGGTTTATCTGCATTTGCAAGAGCTATTTATAAAGCAAAGAGGGTCCTGTGCGGACGCACAGGACCCTCTTTGCCTTCTATCTTTTATTTTTGGGTGAGGTCTTTCGTGTAGAGGGCGCGGGTGGCATTCAGGACAGCGAGGACCATGACGCCGACATCGGCGAAGATGGCCACCCACATATTGGCGATACCCAGAGCACCCAGCAGCAGGCAGGCCGCCTTGACGGCCAGAGCAAAGACGATGTTCTGGTAGACGATGCTCTTGGTGCGGCGGGCAATGCGCATGGCGAGGGCGATCTTGGCCGGGTCGTCATCCATCAGGACGACGTCGGCGGCCTCAATGGCGGCGTCAGAGCCCAGAGCACCCATGGCGATGCCCACATCCACACGGGAGAGGACAGGGGCGTCGTTGATGCCGTCGCCCACGAAGGCCAGCATCTCTTTAGGGTTCTTGGCGGCCAGGAGCTTCTCGATCTGGTCCACCTTATCGCCGGGCAGCAGACCGGCGTGGTACTCGTCGATGCCCAGCTCTGCCGAGACAGCCTTTGCCACCGGCTCTGCGTCGCCGGTAAGCATGACGGTCTTGCGGACGCCGGCCTGCTTGAGGCCCTTGATGGCCTGTGCGCTGTGGGGCTTCACCACGTCGGAGATGAGCAGATAGCCCGCATACTTGCCGTCGATGGCCACATGGACGATGGTGCCGGTCTGGGGGACATCGGGGACGGTGAGGCCCAGCTTTGCCATCAGGCGGGCATTACCGGCAGCGACCGGCTTGCCGTCCACCTTGGCGGTGACGCCGTGTCCGCCCAGCTCCTCCACGTCGGTGACGCGGGCAGAGTCGATGTCCTTGCCGTAAGCAGCCTTGATGCTCAGGGAGATGGGGTGCTTCGACCAGCTCTCGGCCAGCGCAGCGGCTTCCACGAGGCTGTCTTCGGTACCGCCCTCCACGGGGCAGACCTTGACGACCTTGAAGGTACCCTGGGTCAGGGTGCCGGTCTTATCGAAGACGACGACGCGGGTATCGGCCAGCTCTTCCAGATAGGTCGAGCCCTTGACGAGGATGCCGCAGGCGGAGGCGCCGCCGATGCCGCCGAAGAAGCTCAGCGGGATAGAGATGACCAGTGCGCAGGGGCAGCTGATGACGAGGAAGGTGAGGGCGCGGTAGACCCAATCGCCGAAGCGGGCGGGCTGGCCCATCAGCAGCAGAACGATGGGGGGAAGGAAGGCCAGCGCCAGCGCGCCGTAGCAGACCGCCGGGGTGTACACCCGGGCAAAGCGGGTGATAAAGTTCTCGGCGCGGGCCTTCTTCATGCTGGAATTTTCCACGAGGTCGAGAATTTTAGAGACGGTGGATTCACCGAACTCCTTGGTGGTCCTGACCTTGAGCAGGCCGCTCATGTTGACACAGCCGCTGATGACCTCATCGCCGGACCGGACATCCCGGGGCAGGCTCTCGCCGGTGAGGGCGGCGGTGTTGAGGGTGGAAGCGCCCTCGACGATGACGCCGTCGATGGGCACGCGCTCACCGGGCTGGACCACGATGACGGTGCCGATTTCGACCTCATCGGGGTCCACCTGCTCCAGCTTGCCGTCCTCGCCCTCGATGTTGGCGTAGTCGGGCCGGATGTCCATCAGGGCCGAGATGCTGCGGCGGCTCTTGCCGACGGCAACGCCCTGGAACAGCTCGCCGATCTGGTAGAAGATGATAACGGCACAGCCCTCGACGTAATCGCCCAGCGCAAAGGCACCCACGGTGGCGACGGCCATCAGGAAGCATTCATCAAAGGGCTGACGGTTCCTGATGCCCAGAAGGGCCTTGTGGAGCACATCCCAGCCCACCACGAGGTAGGGGATGCAGTAGAGCAGCAGCTCCACCGACGTGGGCAGAGGCGGCAGCAGCTTGAGCACCAGCACCAGCGCCAGAGCGGCGATGATGCGGTACAGCATTTTCTTTTGTTTTTTTGTCACGGGTACCAGCCTCCTTTTGGGGCAGTTTTCTCAGATTCAACAGGTTTTCCCCACAAGGGGCTTGCTTTCCACGCTTCCCCCGGCTTTTCCACGAGGTTTTCCCGCAAAAAGCCGCAAATGCGCGTTCATTTTTCTTTTTTTGCACCCAGGATGTTGAAAACGCCGTGGAAATTGTTGAAAACTGATTTATTTTTCCACATTTTCCACGCGCATCCCGGCAGTATAAGTCGAAACTCAGATGCCGAAGATCTCGCAGTCGTCCTCGACCTTCTTGCAGGCGGAGAGGACGTTCTGCATGGTAGCCTTGACGTCCGCGCCCTCATCAAACTCGACGTTCATCTTCTGGGTCATGAAGCTGACGGTGGCCTTTGCGACGCCGGCGACCGTGTTGGCGGCATCCTCCATCTTCTGGGCGCAGTTTGCGCAGTCAACTTCGATCTTGTAGCTCTTTTTCATAATAAATACCAGCCTTTCTTTCTATCTCCCCGCTCCGCCGCAGGGTGCGGCAGAGCTTGCAGCGTTTTGGGGGCATCACTCTTCGATGTGGTCCATGCCCATGGAGAGGATGCTGCGCACATGGTCATCGTCCAGCGCATAGTAAATGGTCTTGCCGTCGCGGCGGAAGCGGACGAGCTTTGAGTCCTTGAGCACCCGCAGCTGATGGCTCACCGCCGACTGGCTGAGCTGGACGGCATTTGCAATGTCCTGCACGCACAGCTCATCGTCGTGGAGGGCGTAGAGTATCTTGATGCGGGTGGAATCGCCGAACACCCGGAACAAATCGGCCAGCTCGTAGAGCACCTCATCGTCCGGCAGCACCGGCGGGGCCTTGGGCAGCTTCTGTTCTGGGGCAAGAGCATTCTCAGCCATCGTTGTCATCCTTTCGCTTCAATATATGAACATCTGTTCATGTGTTCATGATAGCACGCCGTATGGCTCCTGTCAAGGGGATTTGCGCAAAAAAACAGCATTCTCTTAAAATTGATAAAACAGACCGCAAAACGCAAGAAATTTGCAGATTTATTTTGCAGGAAGGATGCAATTTAGAACAAAAGAAAAAGGCAGTCCTGACCGAACTGCCTTTTCCAAAGCACTGCATTCATGCCCGCTTCTTCTTTTTATCGTCCGCCGCCCACGGCAGATACATGAGGAACAGCGCCAGCGCGGTGGCAGGCAGGAAGCCCAGGATATAATATTTTTCGCCCAGCAGGGCCGTGAAGGTGCTGGTGACGATGTTCCCGTAGGGATCATTGAGGAAATAGAAGTTGGTGTTAAGGGACTGATTCAGAAAGTAGATAGGCAGGGCAGAGCCGAACAGGAACGCCAGCACCTGCGGCACCCGCCGGGGACTGGGACGGTAGCCGCCCGCCACCAGCAGGACTGGATAGAGTACCAGCAGGGCATGGATACTGACGGAGTGCAGATTGATGAGCGTCCACCAAGAGGGGACATCCAGCCAGCTGGGGCAGAGCAGTGCCAGCATTGCGCCCGGGATACAGAGGGCATACAGCTCCTCTTTGCACCAGTTTCTGTCCGTGATCGTGTTGTACAGACAGACGAAGATGTTGATATTGCACAGGTGCAGGGGCAGATAGCCCCAATTCCACTGGCCGGTCAGGGCCATCCCCAGCAGAAGGACAGCTTGGTCCAGCAGGAGCAAAGCGGTGACTCCGACTAAAATGCGCCGCCGGGTGCGGGCAGAACTGCGGCGATACCACAGGGCCGCCCCCACGATAAAGGCAAGCGAAATGGCCAGCTCCATGAGGTGGACCGTGCCATACAGCGGGTAGCATCGGTAATCGGCCCCGTATTCGGCGTGGGTGATGTCGTAGGATTTCCAGAAATCGTTCATCTTCTTTTCCTCCTTGTCCAGCTTATGATACCGCGTTTGGCCTCAGACGGAAAGAGTTTTGAAGGAAAATCCCGAAAACAGGTGCAATAGGGTGAGTTTTGTGGTATCCTTACAAATGTGAAATTATCTGCCGCAAACCGCGGCATCACGACAAATTAAGAAAGAGGGAATTTTTATATGTTAGAAACCGGAATCCGCGGCAAGCAGAGCGTCGCCGTGACCCCCGAGAACACCGCCAAGACCATGGGCAGCGGCACGCTGAATGTCTTCGCCACTCCCGCACTGGTGGCGCTGGCCGAAAAGACCTGCTGGATGAGCGTCGCCGACGCTCTGGATGAGGGCTGCGGCTCTGTGGGCACCAAGCTGGAGCTGGAGCACACCGCCCCCACCCCCGTGGGCATGACCGTCACCTGCGAGAGCGAGCTGACCGCTGTGGAGGGCCGCAAGCTGGTGTTCAAAGTCTCCCTGTACGACGAGAAAGGCCCCGTGGGCGGCGGCGTCCACGAGCGCTTTGTGGTCAACGACGCAAAGTTTGCCGCCAAGGCCGAGAGCAAGAAGGGCTAAGACTCTTTTTTCTCGGCGAGCTCGATGGGCGGCGGGTCGGCAGCCAGCAGCTGCTGCTCGGCCCGGGCCTGAGCTTCCTGCAAAAGCCGTGCCGCCTGTTCGCTGGCACGGAACAGCTCTAAATACATCGCTTTATAGTCCGGCGCAGCCAACACCCCCTTCCGTGTCCCATCACCTTAGAAGCTGTTTTTGTAAGCAGGGTGCATCGAACGACGAGAATTTTTGCTCGCAGACAAGGCAATTTTCCGCAGCAATCCTGAGCGGATTGCAAGGGAAAGCAACGCAGTATGCGGGCAAAAAGGCCGTTCGGGCGGTGTGCAATGCTTATGAAAACGGCTTCTAAAGGGTTAGTCTGCCCGGCAGGCTGCAAAAAAATCATCTGAGGATTTTATCATGAAAAAAACCAATCTCTCGTGGGTGGGTGCGTTGTTAGTGTTTGCCCTGCTGCTGTGGTGTACCGCCGCAACGCCCGGCAAAATCGACGACCCTTCCACCTACACCTGCGCCGTGTACAGCTCGGCGCTGTCCCTGCTGCCCCCTGTGGTGGCCATCGTGCTGGCCCTGAACACCAAAGAGGTCTACACCTCGCTGCTGGTGGGCATCGCCACCGGCGCACTGCTCTACGCCAACGGCAACCTTGAGCTGGCGCTGACCACCCTCTTCTTCAACGAAGACGGCGGCATGGTGTCCAAGCTGTCCGATTCCAGCAACGTCGGCATCCTCGTCTTTCTGGTGATGCTGGGCATTCTGGTGGCCCTGATGAACAAGGCCGGCGGCAGCGCCGCCTTTGGCCGCTGGGCCTCCACCCACATCCACACCCGGGCGGGCGCGCAGTTCGCCACCCTGCTGCTGGGCATCCTCATCTTTGTGGACGACTACTTCAACTGCCTGACCGTCGGCTCCGTCATGCGCCCGGTCACTGACCGGCAGAAGGTCTCCCGCGCAAAGCTGGCCTACCTCATCGACGCCACCGCAGCACCCGTCTGCATCATCGCGCCGGTGTCCAGCTGGGCCGCCGCCGTCACGTCCTCTGTGCCGGATGGCTCGGGCATCAACGGCTTTACCATGTTCCTGCGCACCATCCCTTATAACTACTACGCCATCCTCACCATGGTGATGAGCCTCTTCCTCATCTTCAGCGGCCTCGACTACGGCCCTATGAAGAAGCACGAGGATAACGCCCTTCTGGGCGACCTCTTCACCACCGACGACCGCCCCTACGGCGACGACGCGGACGACGACAGCGACACCCGCGGCCATGTGGTGGACCTCATCGCGCCGGTGCTGGTGCTCATCGCGGCCTGCATCTTCGGCATGGTGTACACCGGCGGCTTCTTTGAGGGCGTGGACTTCGTCACCGCTTTTGCCAACTGCAGCGCCTCCATGGGCCTCGTGCTGGGCAGCGCCATTGCCCTGATGTTCACCTTCGTGTTTTACCGGGTGCGGGGCATCATGACCTTTCAGGACTTCGCCGCCTGCATCCCCGAGGGCTTCAAGGCCATGGTCAGCCCCATGCTCATCCTGACGCTGGCATGGACGCTTTCCGGCATGACCGGCCTGCTGGGCGCAAAATACTACGTCGCAAGCCTGCTCAGCGGCTCTGCGGCGGCTCTGCAGTACCTGCTGCCCATCATCATCTTTGTGGTGGCGGTCTTCCTCGCCTTTGCCACCGGCACGTCCTGGGGTACCTTCTCGATTCTGGTCCCCATCGTCTGCCACGCCTTCCCGGAGGGTGAGATGCTGGTGGTCTCCATCGCCGCCTGCCTGTCCGGCGCGGTCTGCGGCGACCACTGCTCGCCCATCTCCGACACCACCATCATGGCCTCTGCCGGCGCGCACTGCAGCCACGTGAACCATGTCTCCACCCAGCTGCCCTACGCCATGACCGCCGCCGCCATCTCGGCGGGCTGCTATCTGCTCTGCGGCGCAGCACAGGCTGTCCTCGGCGATGCCGCCAACACCCTGATCTCCTTCGTGCTGCTGGCCTGTGCCATCGCCATCGAACTCGTCGTGCTCAGCATCGTCAGGGCGCGGATGGGCCATACTGGGAAGGAAGAGGTCACAAAATCTTAACGGAATCGTAGATTTTTGTCTTCCCCTCCGGCGCAAATCATGGTATACTTATCAAAAGAGTAAATTTTTTGAGCTATTTGCTCACTGGAGGAAAACCCCATGCTGGAAGAAGTCTTTCAGGACGTCTATACAAAATTCAAGCTGCATTTTTATCAGAATGTATTTCAGCGCTTTGCCACCCGCGAAGCCACGCTGACTACGGTGGAGTCCTTCTGCATGGAGGGCATCATGGCGATGGGGGAGCCCACCATTGCGGAGTTTTCCCGCATGATGGGCATCTCCACCCCCAACGCGGCCTATAAAATCGGCAGCCTCGTCAAAAAGGGCTATGTGGAGAAGATCCAGTCCACCACCGACCGCCGCGAATACTTCCTGCGCCCCACCCAGAAATACATCGATTACTACAGCATCAGCTATTCTTATCTGCACACGGTCATCGAGCGTGTGCGCAAGCGCTTCCCGGCGGAGGACTGCGACAAGATGGAGCAGATGCTCTCGGTCATCAGCACCGAGCTGATGCCGGAGCTGGATATGCTGGCCAAGTGCCGCCACCCCGAAGCTCCCAAATCGGAAGAGTAAAATACAGCACAACGAAAGCCCCCGGCAGCGCCGGGGGCTTTCTCATTATCCTATAAAAGCGAAGCGCGTCCGCCCCGACGGAACGGGACAGCCGCAGCTTCATGGGAATGTAAAAGACAGAGCGTGTCTGGATGTTGGGGTTATGCGTTCTCCTTCGCGGCGTTTGCAGCAGCACGCTTGTTGATCTTGCTCTGGTTGTAGACAGCGTAGACGATGACCAGGATAGCCACGCCTGCAAAGACCATTGCGATGGGAGAAGTGGTGATGGCGAAGAAGTTGCCGCGCTGGATGTTCATGCAGCGCACGAAGTTCTTCTCGCACATGGGTCCCAGAATGAGGGCCAGCAGGCCGGTCTGCGGGCTGTTTTTATTTCCTGTGAAATCATACCTTCCCGGCGCCCTTGTCCAGTATCTTGTCGAAGCGGGAGAAGAAGGTGATGGCTGTAATGGTCGCTGCCAGAATATCACTGACCGGCTCGGCGAGAAAGACGCCGAAGCACTTATCTGCCATGAAGCAGGGCAGGATAAAAATCAGCGGGATAAGCAGGATGATCTTCCGCAGACAGGCCAGCAGGAGGCTGACTTTGGCCTGACCCAGCGCCATAAAGCTCTGCTGGCAGGCGATCTGAACGCCCATGGCGAGGATGCCCGCCATGTAGATGCGCATAGCCCATGTGGTGTATTCGATGAGGACAGCGTCCGAGGTAAAGATGCCCGCCACCACGCCGGGGGCCAGCATCATGAGCAGCCAGAACAGGGTGGTATAGCCGAAGCAAAGGGTGAGCTGGAAGCGGAACGCCTCCTTGACGCGGGGCTTTTTGCCTGCGCCGAAGTTGAAGCTCATCACCGGCTGGCCGCCCTGACAGATGCCCTGAATGGGCAGGGTGCAGAGCTGGGAGGCGCTGGTGATCACCGTCATGGCACCCACCGCCACATCACCGCCGTAGCGGGCCAGACTGGAGCTGAAGCTGATGGAGAGCAGGCTCTCGGTGGAGAGCATCACAAAGGTGGAGATGCCCAGCCCCATCACCGGCAGGATGATGTTCCGCTCCACTTTGAGGTTTTCTTTCCGCAGCTTGAGGATGGTCTTGGGGCCGGTGAGGAACTTCAATATCCAGCAGGCACCCACGGCCTGACTGAGCACCGTCGCCACTGCCGCACCCCGGACGCCCCAGCCAAGACCAAAAATCAGGACGGGGTCGAGGATGATGTTGATGACTGCGCCGATGACCGTCGTGAGCATACTGATCTTCGCAAAGCCCTGGGTCGTGATGAAGGGGTTCATGCCCATGACCAGCAGCACGAACACCGAGCCGAGGATGTAGATGCGGCCATAGGCCACCGCATAGGGGAGAGTGGCGTCGCTGGCACCGAAGAGCCGCAGCAGGGCGGGTGCACCGGCATAGAAGCCCGCCGTCAACACCACAGCGAAAAACAGCAGCATGGTAAAGCTGTTGCCGATGATTTTTTCGGCCTCGTCTTTATTGCCCTGTCCCAGCGCGATGGCCGTGCGGGGCGCACCGCCCGCGCCGATGAGCATGGCGAAGGCGTTCAGGAGCATAAGGATCGGCGCAAACAGGCCCACGCCCGTCAGCGCCGCCGCGCCGATGCCCTCGATGTGGCCGATGTAAATGCGGTCTACGATGTTATAGAGCAGATTGACCACCTGCGCCACCACGGCGGGTATCATCAGCTGCAAAAGCAGGGGCTTGACCGGCCCGCTGCCCATATTCTGTCGATTCTGTGCCATAGGTTCTCCTTTGAGCATATACTTCAAATTTGAAATAAATATAGCACACCCCACTCTGCCTGTCAAGCACAAGGGGAAGGGCTTTTTGTATTTCCAGTTGACGGAAAGGCGGGATTTTGCTATAATAATTAAGCTATATTGTGAATATGGAGCATTACTCAAGTGGTCGTAAGAGGTCGCACTCGAAATGCGATAGGCCGGGAGACCGGTGCCAGGGTTCGACTCCCTGATGCTCCGCCAACAAAAGGCATCAGCTCAGGCTGGTGCCTTTTTTGCGGCTAGATGGTGCGGATGAGAACAGGGCGGCGATTTTCGATGTGCAGCACAAATCCATCAGCCTCCCAAAAGTGCCCATCCAACAGAACTTCGCCCTGAAATGTAATCCGGCGGAGCTTCTGTGCGGCGTCGGTCACCTCAACGGTGCAAAAGCGCTGCAAGTAGCTGCAAATAGCGGCGGCGTGGGAGACGACAAGGGCGTTCTGCCCCTCCGGGAGCGAATCCAGCAGTTCGTGGATGCAGTCTGCCATCCGGGCGCTGACCTCACGGAAGGACTCGCCGTCCGGATTTTTGAAGTCCGGGTCTTCGTATTGGCGTTTCCAGAACGAAGCGTTCTGCCCGGTCGTGTCGCCGGTGCGGCGCTCGGCAAGGCGGGTGTCCTGCCGGACGGGAAGCCCCAGCAGCTGTGCGGTCTGGAGCGCACGCAGCGAAGGGGACGACCAGACGAGCGAGACCGTGCGGAAAGCGTCATTTTGAAAGACTGCGGCGGCCCGCTGAAGACCTTCGGCAGAAAGGCCGGGGTCGGGGCTGGAACCGCCGCGCTCCGGGATGGAATGGCGCAGGAGAAGAAGGGTTGTCATGAAAGCCTCCGATTAAAAAAGTGACTTCAGTATAGCAGATTCGGGAAAGCAGATGCAAGAAAACGAGCCGAAAGAACGACGGGGCCGATTCACTCCCCCTCAAAACGCAACCAAATTGCAAAAAATGTTACAATTTTCTCATGAAAAAAGAAGGCTGGATTTCTCCAGCCTTCAAAAAGCATGTATCAATGGTTGTAATTCAGGATCTTCTCGAGCGTATCCGCAAACTTGGCATCCTGCTCCTTTGTCCGTTTTAGGCTCCCCTTGGGGTGCTTTCCGGCACGGAGAAGCTTTTTGTTTTCGTATCGCCGCAGCATAAGAGCGTCTATATTGTCGGCGGTGTATTCCAGACCGTTTTGATTCAGCACTCGTGCGCACTTGGCAAGACACATACTCGCCAGCCCGTAGTCCTGTGTCACGACCACATCCCCCGGTTTTACCCGGTTCACCAGCGCAAAGTCCACGCTGTCAGCCCCTTTATCGAACACCAGCGTCTGCGCACCTTCCCGCTCGATTTGGTGAGCTGTGTCGCACAGGATGATGACCGAGATGCCGAACCGCTTTGCAATCTGCAACGTCAGATCGACGACCGGGCAGCCGTCTGCATCGATCAAAATATTCATCGGCTTTCCTCCATCACCCACCGAAATGCTCTTGCGGTACGCAAATCGGCGTCTTTGAAATGCCCGCCGCTGTTCCATTCAAGGGTGCAGTCTGCACCACGCTCTGCAAGCCGACTGTGCAGGGCGCGGATATTATCCCCTACCGCAGCCATGATGGTGTTTTTCGTGCGCTCTTCCTTGTCGCCAAGGCTCAGATAAATGTGTTGCGTCTGCATGGGGTACTGCTGTTCAAACTCCATCCAGCCCGGAAACCACACAGAGGGAGAAGCGGCGGCGACACCGTAGAACAAATCGGTCTGGGTGGATGCCCACAAAGCGAACAGCCCGGCCAGCGAGTAACCGGCGAGGCCCCGCCAGGCGGGCGCACCGGGAAGGAGCGCTTCCGCTTCCGGCATAATTTCATCCAGAAGCAGTTTCAGGTAATCATCCGCACCCCCGGTGCAGGGCGTATCGTGTTTAGAGATCGGCCCCATATACCACGGTGTCATGTCATGATCCCATTTCAGCTCACTGACCGCCACCAGACAGAAATCTGGGCAGCCGAGCGCCATCAGGTTTTTATACACACTGTTAACGGCATTGGAAAAGGTGTTGAGATAGATAACTGGGCTGCCCGGCTTTGCGCTTGGGTATATGTCCACTCTTTTTTGTTCTATGGTTAAAGAAGTCACTTTGTTGCCTCCTCTCTTGACGATTCATTGTATAAATATTGTACGGTATCCGAAAACGAAAGCAAGTACGCAGAAAGTTCGTACATAGTATCAAACTACTGACCAAGGCTATAAACAGGAGGAATCAAGATGGATCATATCATGACATATGAGGAATATCTGCGCGATGTCAAGAAGGGAATCGTCACCGATCTGGGCAACAGCCCGGTCACGCCGCTGCTTCTGATGCTTCAGGGAAAGTGGAAAACACAGATTCTCTATGAGCTGTGCATCCATGATACGGTTTCCGCTGTTCTATATCGGTGCGAAGCTACAGAAGTCAATATTCCTTACCATTATGATGATGGCAACGTACATATGAACCATGTGATAAGATTGAAAAAGCTGGATCAGTACAACCCGTCTTTTCTCCCGTTTGAGAAGCTGAAAGCCTATGGGATTGGTGCGGTACGTGGGCCACGAAGAATGCCTCACAGTCTGATTTGCGAACTGGAAAGGAATCGGTATGAGTAGTGATATTTGGAATCCCTGGCATGGCTGCCGCAAATACAGTGAGGGCTGTGACCACTGCTATATGCACTATCTGGACATTGAGAGGGGCAAAGCAGGCGGGGAAATT